>Ga0209581_1000278_pt1 | contig 140952 bp, 118 predicted proteins | sample Coa_R2_FD_187160 | JGI IMG/M metagenome (GOLD analysis project Ga0209581, IMG submission 187160) | Surface soil microbial communities from Centralia Pennsylvania, which are recovering from an underground coalmine fire - Coalmine... | ecosystem: Environmental > Terrestrial > Soil > Unclassified...
AGCCACGCTGCCACGAAGAGGGCAATCACCCCCAGCGCTGCAAACAAGAGTCGGCTGGCAACAAAACTGCCAGAGAGAGGGACTGGACCATAGTGCAAGAGATAGCTTACCTGTGGGTGTAACCTGGCCGCCTCTGTCCAGACTTCATGGGCATAGGCCAGGCCAGTGGGGTCAAACCATGTACCCAACGCTGTATGTGAGCCAACAAAGAGGTCAGCAGCCAGTCCAAAGGGTGTGCCAAAAATGATCGCCCACCAGATGAAAATTGGCGCTACTGCCGCCACCAGTCGCCTGCTGGCAGTTGCCAGCAGCCAGACGCAGGGAACCAGGAAGAGTGCGGCAGGCACAGCCATCATCACATATAACTCAATGTAGGGCCAGATGACAAAGACATGGGGATAATCATATGGTTGTGTTTGTGCCAACCAGGGCTGCATCGCGATGGTCAAGACACTATCCAGTGCCAGAATGCCTAGCACAACGGCAACAAGCGTCCCCATCCTGGACAGGGTATACCAGAGACTGGCAACGGGCCGTGAGAGTAGAAGGACCTCAACCCTCCTGCGGCGATCCTCTAGCGCTGCGCCTGCCACAAAGAAGGCGCACAGCACACAGGTCAGTCCAATCCCAGGGGCCAGAAAATATGCCATCGTATATGTCGTGTTGGTTGGCAGGTTCACAAGCGGCTGGAGCCAGCTTGTTGGGGTATAAGATGTGACAGTGGCAAGGAGCGAGATAAGCGTCACTGCCCAGAGCGCTCTCCGCTGTAGAAGTAAGCGAAATTGTACTCTGACAAAAGCCGTCACCTGGAAGAAGGGGAGAGGCGCTAGTGCCGTCCCTGGAAGAGTTGTCAGCATATGCTCTCTCTCTATCATGTGGAGCGCTGTTTTAAACGGCGTATCCTCTCGCTTAGCGTTTAAGCAGATCGAACTGCCTGATTGAACGCACTTGTCTGCTCAAGGTTGGCGCCAGTAAAAATTAGATAGGCATCATCGAGGCTAGGGGGTACAGGATGGGCATCGGCTGGGAGCGTGCTGGGGTCAACCGTGTAGAGACGAACAATAATTCCCGCAGCCTCGCGGCGACTGAAGAGGATCTGTCCTCGCTGGGCCACCTCCGACATCTGCCCGTCATTCACCAGGCACTCGAATACCTGCCCCTGGAGAGCGGCGATCAGATCATCAGGTGTCCCACTTGCCTTGAGTCTGCCCTGTGCAATCACAAAGACCTGCGAGCAGATGTTGGCGATGTCCGAGAGGATATGACTGGAGAGGAGAATTGTCATGCGGGCACCCAGAAGCGCGAGCAAGCTGTGAAAATCCTGGCGTTCGGCGGGGTCCAGCCCGGCGGTGGGTTCGTCGAGAATGAGAACGGCAGGATCACGCATCAGCGCCTGCGCGATGCCAATGCGCTGTCGCATTCCGCCAGAGTAAGCGCCAAGCCGCTTGCGTGCGTCTGCGGTGAGATGGACGGTTGCCAGCGCTCTGGCGACGTGTTCGCGCCGCGCAGCCCGCTCGCGTACTCCGTCCAGGCGCGCGAGAAAATCAAGAAACTGCTCGGCAGTCAATTGGGGATACAGGCCAAAATCCTGGGGCAGATACCCCAGGTGATGGCGTGCAAACATCGGATCGGACAGAATATCATGCCCATCAAAGCGTGCGGTGCCAGCGGTTGGCCTCAAAAGCGTTGCCAGCGAGCGCATGAGCGTGGTTTTACCCGCGCCATTGGGACCGACCAGGCCAGCAATGCCAGGCCCCAGCCGCAAACTCACCTCGCACAGTGCATAGGTGCGCCCATCATAGCTCTTAGTGAGCCGGTCAACTTCGACCTCCATAGTTCACTCGTCCTTTCGTGAATGCCGAAAACGCTTGATCGGCGCTTTAGAAAAAGAGCTTCCAGGCTGGCGGCAGACCGACATGGACCTGTTGAGCAAGCACAACGATCAGGACCAGTATTGCCCCACAGATTCCTAGCATGATCCAGCTTGCCCAACCACCAGCCGGATGCGCTGAAGCGATAAGCCAGCTTCGTGGCTCATTAGTGCGATTATAGAAGACCAGGGTTGCCAGAAGCAATCCCCCGGCAAGGACGCCATAGAAGAGTCGGTTGAGCAGCACTGGAGCGCCAAGCAGACCCAGCGAAAGTGCGCTCGGAGGCAGTCCCCCAATGGTTACACTGGCAAAGTTGACCATCCAGGCGTTTCCCAGGGGCACTCGTGCTGTGAGCCAGTAGGCCACACCAACAATGTAGGCCAGTTCTTCGCTCCCTGAAAAGCTTGCCAGGCAAAAGGTGAGAGCTGCTGGATAGAGGAAGGCAACGGGAACTTGCGCGCCAAAGAGCGCAAGATAGCTGGTGATTTCCGCTGTCAGGGAAGATGGGCCTCCATGATTGGCCGCTCCCACAAACCACAGGCCAGTCGCCAGTGCAGCTACTCCGCCTGAGAGAGCGGGCGTCAGTGCGCCCAGAAAACGGCCTAGCAAATACGCAGGAGTAGAAATCGGGCGAGACCAGATCAAGGGGGCTGTGCGTCTGGATTGATCGCGGAGTACACAGGTCGCTGGAAGAAACAGGGCGACCAGCGAGAGCAGCGTAGCAGTGCTTGTTACCATCAATCCTGCCATCGTGTCTGCTGCATTTGCCTCTTCCGCAGGGGTCTGGACAGTGTGGAGTTGAGTGTTGCCCACAAATATCAGTGCCCCTACCATCAACACCAAAACCAGGAGCAGCACACGTCGCTGCTCCTGAAATTCAGCGCGTGTTACAATGCGCACCGTTTCTAAAAAAGAGTTTCGGTGCAAGCCTTGCGAATTCTTGGGAATGGTGACACGCTGAATGTGAAAGCGCTCCTTCCCTCTATTTAGCGGATTATGTCGTGGCAATATCGCTCGTCCACTTATTGATAGCCCATCCATCCTGCTCAAATATCATATCAAACTGGTCTGTCTCCGATTGATGAGCTTGAAAACGTTGACGCTGTATCTGAGTCATGATAGTAGCTTGATTGTTAGATGGCCCAGTTACTTTTGTTATCTGGCAAGAGGTGACTGCGCCGTACATATCTGCGAAGTGCTGGAGTTGTTGAGCTAAAAGCGGGGCACCTCCCATCTGGTCTAGTTGCTTGCGTGCGCTTGATGAGAGCAGAGCATAGGCATCACGATAGCTGTTACTTATCAGATCAGCACAGAATTGTTGGACAACCAGGGCAGGCGCTGTACGAGGCGGTTGAATAGTGATAGAGGCTAACTGCGAATGGTTTACTGATGGGAGAAAGCGGAAAAACAAGGCAATTCCCGATCCCCCCAGAATAACCAGGATACCAATCAGAATCCAGATGTAGCTCCTCCTACGGTGCAAGAAATCGGGAGCTGTCTATTACCAGGCATACAGCCTACCAAACCTTTACTCGTATGTTCCTGTGTCGGGTATACTCAACGTTTCTTCGAGCAGCTTGCGTGATGCTGCTTGATATGTTTGAGTTCCAAGCCAAGTATAGGCTGAGATCAGCTTCATCTGCCTGCCCTGAATAGGGTAGAAAAATACCCTATTCAGGGTATTTTTGCCTGGATGGCTATCTCTCAGGCAGGCTCAACCCGCTTTCTGCTCTGGTTATGGTCCCTCATCGGCGTTGATGAGACCCAGCCTTTCCCCAGCCCTGACGGCCATGACCCGGTTGTGTACGCCCAGCTTGTCGAAGAGGGATTTCATGTGGGTTCCAACGGTCTTGTCGCTCAGACAAAGTGCTGCGGCTATTTCTTTGTTTGATAGCCCATTGGCGAGTAGCTGAAGGATTTGATGCTCTCTTTGCGTGAGGTGGTCGGGATTGGGGGTATCTGCGAAAGGGGATGGAGTCCATCTCATCGTTGAATCCTTTCTGGTGCTACCTGCTATCGGGTGGGGCTACATAGCTGTTACGATCCTGCAAGACACTAAACCCAAAAGCTGATCTAATAATATCAGAGTTTGTTTGGTATTACAATTCTCTCTCTCTCTCTCTCTCTCTCTCTCTCAGTGTGAGTAGAATAGCATGTGGCGATGTGGGGAAGCTGTCATATGGAGAAAGCTGGGTCAGGGAGATGCCTGGTGTGCTATACTGGGGAGACTGTGAGGGAGAGGGTATCTGTATGAGGATGATGCCATGAATCAGACCGGTCATGAATATGAGTCAGTTCCCAATCACGGCCATGCGGCGGTTCTGGCTACTCAGGGTTACGTCTTGGGCATAGAGATTAGCGGCGGTGGCACGCGCTACTCTGCTGCCCTGGCCGATCTCCAGGGGCAGATGGTGCATCAAACGCGCCGTCGGCTGAGTGTGCCACCCGATGGGCAGGAAGCAGTTGGGTTGATCCAGGAGATGATTGCCGATTTTTGTTCGCTGGAGCGGCTCAAGGGGCATAAAGTTTTGCGCTGTGGGGTTGCGGTTGGCGCGCCGGTAGATGCCCGTCGTGGCGTGGTCCGCATGATGTATCACGCGGAGGGGTGGGAGCAACTGCCGCTCAAAGATGTGATTGAGCAGCGCTGTGGCATCCCTACGATTCTGGATAACGATGCCAATGCCGCAGCATTGGGCGAGGCGCGCTCTGGCGCGGGCATAGGCGAGCAGCATCTGATCTATGTTGGGTTGGGGCGTGGCATTGGCGCGGGCATCGTTCTCAATGGTACGATCTATCATGGCGCCGGAACGATGGCTGGCGAGCTTGGGCACACGCTGGTGAAGGAAGACGGCCCACTGTGCCCGTGTGGGCGGCGCGGGCATCTGGAGGGCATCGCCTCGGCTCAGGCGCTGGTGCGCACGATGATAGGGGCGTCGGTGGAGTTTCCAGAGACAGAGGAGGCTATTCGGCAGGTGACAGGGGGACGCGCCGAGGCAATGCGGGCCGATCAGATATTTCTGATCGCTGCGGCTGGCGACCCGGTAGCACGGAAGGTTGTCGATGAGGCGCTGCATTATCTTGCTATCAGCCTGGCGAATCTGATCAATGTACTGGACCCCGGGGCCATCATTCTTGGCGGGGCTGTTGCGCTGGCTGGTGAACTACTCTTTGGCCCCTTGCGCCAGATGGTGCCTCCGCTGTGCCTGCATGCCAGCGATGAGCCGGTGCGGATTCTCCCATCTGCATTAGGCAGCGATGCTGCACTCCAGGGTGCAGTGGCCCTGGCGCTTCAAGATATTTGAGTAGGAAGCCCATCCCGAAAAGAAAATGCGGCTCCAAAGGAGGAATGTTGTTTATGCAAGACCTGGCGAATACAGCACTCAACATTGCGTTGCAACTCGGCGCAACCTATGCCGATGTGCGCGTGATGGAGCGCACGGTTGAGTCTATCTCTGTCAAGAATGGACGGGTAGAGGCCCTTTCCAGCAGCGTGGACAGCGGGTTCAATGTGCGGGTGATTGTCAGCGGGGCCTGGGGCTTTGCCAGCAGCGCCCGTATGGACATGAAAGAAGCGCAGAAGGTTGCAACGCAGGCAGTGGCGATTGCCAAAGCCAGCGCGTTGGTCGGCGGCAAAGTTCCGCGCCTCTCGCCGCTGGCTCCGCAGCGTGGAAGCTATATCACGCCTTTCAAGCGTGATCCTTTTACCGTGCCACTCGAAGAAAAGGTGAGCTTGCTGCTGCGAGCGGATGAAGCGATGCGCTCGGTCAAAGGGGTGAGCATTGCTACGGGTAATATGGAGTTTGGCCGCGAGCGCAAGCTGTTTGCCAGCTCTGAAGGCAGCCTGATCGAGCAGACGTTGTATGACAGCGGCGCGGCCATTACGGCTGAGGCGGTGGGCGATGGAGAGATTCAGCAGCGCTCGTATCCTAACTCGTTTGGACGGCAGGCAGGCACAGCGGGCTATGAGTTTGTGGAGGTCATGAATCTGCCGGAACACGGCCAGCGCATTGGTGAGGAGGCGGTGAAGCTGTTGACTGCCAGGCAATGCCCGTCAGGCAGGATGACGATTATTCTGGATGGCCCGCAGACAGCGCTTCAGGTGCATGAGTCGTGCGGCCATCCGATTGAACTAGATCGTGTGTTGGGGATGGAGGCTGGTTTTGTGGGCAAGAGCTTTCTGACGGTCGATAAGCTGGGGACAAACTTCCGTTATGGCTCGGATGCGGTGAATATTGTGGCCGATGCCACAACCCCTGGCGGGCTGGGGACGTTTGGCTGGGACGATGAAGGCGTCCCCGCCCAGCGCACCGATATTGTGAAGCGCGGCATTTTCTCCGGCTATCTGATGTCGCGGGATACCGCCCCGGAACTGGGATTGAGCAGCAATGGCTGCGTGCGCGCGGATGGCTGGAACCGCCTGCCAATGATTCGCATGACCAATGTAAGCCTGCTGCCGGGAACCTGGAAGCTGGAAGACCTGATCGCTGACACGGATGAGGGGTTGTACCTCTGCACTAATCGGAGTTGGAGCATCGATGATCGCCGCCTGAATTTCCAGTTTGGCACGGAGATTGGCTGGGAGATTAAAAATGGCAAGCTGGGCGCTATGCTGAAAAACTGCACGTACACCGGCATTACGCCAGAGTTTTGGGGAAGCTGCGATGCGGTCTGCGATGATTGGGTCGTCTGGGGCACGCCGAACTGCGGCAAGGGCGAGCCGATGCAGGTCATGCGCACAGGACACGGCGCTGCTTCTGCCCGCTTCCGCAACGTGCAGGTGGGCGTCGGCAAATGGGGACAGTAAAGGAGCGAGGCATGCTGGAAGAAAAGGATGTGCGCGCGCTGACGGAAAAAGTGCTGGGCTTCTCCAAAGCGAGCCAGACGGAAGTGCTGTTTCTAGGCACAGATCGCTCGCTGACGCGCTTTGCTAATAACTATATTCACCAGAACGTTGCTGAGACGAATACAGCAGTGAGCGTGCGGGCAGTGCTGGGCAATAAGATTGGGGTTGCCAGCACGAACAAAATTGACGATGAGTCGCTGCGTGATGTGGTCAATCGGGCGATTGCCATAGCCACTGTACAGGTGGAAGACCCTGAGTTCCAATCGCTGCCGGGTCCGCAGCCGATTACGCCGGTCAATGGCTACAGCGAGCGCACGGCATCTTTTGGGCCGGAAGAGCGCGCTAGAGGCGTGAAGGTTATTGTTGATCGGGCGGTTGCTAAAGGCTATGAATCAGCGGGAGCTTTTGAGACAGCCATTCAGCAGGTTGCTGTTGCCAACTCGCTGGGGGTCTTTGCCCATCATATTGGCACGGAGGCCGAATTTCATACGGTAGTGATGGCCGATGCGGGCGGTTCGGGCTACACACAGCGCGTCTCGATGGATGCTGGCACCTTTGATTTTGAGGCGCTGGCGACTGAGGCGGTGGAGAAGGCGGAGAAGAGCCGGAATCCTATCGAATTGCCGGTTGGCGAGTATCGGGTAGTTCTGGATAGCTACGCGGTTGGTGAGATGCTGCAATATCTGGCTTTTATGGGCCTTTCGGCGCTGGCGGTGCAGGAAGAACGCAGCTTCATGAATGGGCATTTTGGTGAGCGGATTGTTGCGGAGAGTGTCTCGATTTATGACGATGCGTTTGATCCTGAAGGGCTGCCTATTGGCTTCGATTTTGAGGGCGTGCCCAAGCAGCGCCTTGCCATGATCGATCATGGTATTGCCCGCGCTGTGCCCTATGATTCGTTTACGGCCAACCGCGAGGGCAAGCCGAATACCGGCCACGCGCTTCCGGCGCCCAATACGTTTGGCCCGTTTCCAGCAAATCTGATGATGGCTGCCGGGGATGCCAGCCGCGACGACCTGTTCAAAGGGGTTGAACGCGGCGTCTATGTGACACGTTTCCACTATTGCAACGTGGTGCATCCAGTGCGGACGCTCTTTACTGGCATGACCCGCGATGGCACTTTCTTGATCGAGAACGGGGAACTGACGAAACCCGTAAAAAACTTTCGCTTCACCCAGAGTATCCTGGAGACATTGGGCGCCGTTGAGGCGATCAGCCGCCAGCGTATCCAGGTGCGCGACTATACTACCTCGGTGGTTCCGGCAATACGCTCCGGCAAGTTTAATTTCACCGGTCTGACCCAGTAGCGCTGAGCGCTCGTTAGAACGCCTGGCTCAAGACGCAAATAGCAGACAGGATGCCAATAGCCCTTTTGGTATCCTGTCTGCCCTTTTTGGGGTGTTTCCTGGCAAACCACTCGACAAGAAAGCACTGCTGTGCTAGACTAGATGCGCTCAGACGGAGCGAGTGCTGTCAAGCTATTGTCAGAGGGAGGAACCGCGCGTATGTCCAACTGGGAACACGAGCTGGAGATGCTCCTGAACCGCCTGGGTGTGGATTGGGAATCTCTGCCTCCCGATGCGTCAGAGGCTGATGCTGAGGTAGCTGAGACGGCTGAATTAGATATGACACTGGATGACGCTCTGGCGTATGGCGATTTGGAGACGCTGGAAGATGATGATCTCGATCAGCTTGGTGTGATCCGCCGGGAGATTCAGGCAACGGTAGGGCGTGTGGCGCGGATGGTGCGTGCCGGGCGGCTGGATAGCGCGATTAAAGACGATGTTTTGTTTGTCTTACGCGCGCTGTGTCGCACGCAGCCCCAGCCAGAAGAGGGTGAGAATGAAGAGGAGGCGCAGTTGGCGACCGCTGCGGCGATTTTGCACTTCTGCCGGATTGTCCTGCGTTTAACCCACGCACTTGCCCAGCAGTAATCCACTGCTGGCCGGGGTCATGCTAGAATGAATTAAGAGGACTATCGTGGGCTTCCAGGTGCCATTGCAAGCGGAGGCCCCTGTGTTTCTAATACCCTGGCAAATAGCCTATGCCGGGCGGGAACATCAACAAGAACATGAAGATTGTGACCATTGACCAGATGCGCGAACTGGAGGCGCGAGCCGAGCGCGAGTTGGGGATGTCGTCGCGGGTATTGATGGAACAGGCCGGACGCAGTGCCGCCGATCTGTTTCATGGCTGGGCTGGGGAGGTCCGCGATAAAAACATCGTGCTGCTTATCGGGCCAGGGAACAACGGCGGCGATGGGCTGGTGGTTGCTCGCCACCTGCAAGCGTGGGGTGCGCGGATCACGCTCTACCGCTGGAAAGAGGGGCAGATCGTGCTGGGCGGTGAGGGCGGTTTTGCCATTCCGGTGCGCGACGACCTCAAGCATGTGCGGGTGGCGCTGGCTTCAGCAGATTTCGTCTTCGACGCTCTGCTGGGCACAGGCCGCTCGCGTCCGCTGGACCCGGCCATGCGCGCAGTGCTGGCGCTGGTTCGTGAGGAGCGCGAGCGGCGTCCTCGTCTGCGGGTGGTGGCGATAGACCTGCCAACCGGGGTCAATGCCGATACTGGTGAGGCTGATGTGGGCGCCATCCCGGCTGATCTGACGATCACGCTGGCAAATCCTAAATTGGGCCTCTTTTTCTTTCCTGGCGCGGCGCTGGTGGGCGATTTGCTGGTAGGTGGCATTGGCCTCCCTCCCGGTATGGACGCCGCGATTGCTTTGGAGACGCTGACTGATACGCTGGTGCGGGCCATGTTGCCAGCGCGCCCATTGGATAGCAATAAGGGGACGTTTGGCAAGGTCATGCTGCTGGCCGGCTCGCCACCGTATCCTGGCTCGGCGTATCTGGCGGCAACTGCCGCCGGGCGCGTGGGCGCCGGGCTGATTACCCTGGCGGTAGGGCCGGAGATGCTGCCCATCTACAGCGCCAAGCTCTCTGAGGCAACATTTGCGCTGTTGCCCGATGAGCGCGCAGCACCTGAAGAGCGCGCAAAGGCGCTGCTGCGCGCTTTGGACGGCTATCGTGTGCTGGTGATGGGGCCGGGGTTAGGGCGCAGCGATGCGACTCGCTCTCTTGTATCCAGAGTGCTGGAGGGGCTGCGCGCGATGCCAGAGGCCGAGCGCCCCAGGTTGCTGGTGGATGCTGATGGGCTGAACAACCTCTCGACGTTTGAGCGCTGGTGGGACCTTTTGCCCAGGGAGAGTGTCCTGACTCCACATCCTGGCGAGATGCGGCGGCTGTGTGGTGGGCAGGAGGTATCCAGCGGTGGGCCGGATCGCCTGGAGATTGCTCAAGCCAGGGCACGGGAATGGGGGCAGATTGTGGTGCTGAAAGGCGCCTGCACGATTATTGCTGCGCCCGATGGCCGGGCGCGCATCAACTGGCGGGGAAATCCCGCCCTGGCCTCAGCCGGGACAGGTGACGTTCTGGCGGGCACGATTGGTGGTTTGCTGGCGCAAGGGGCAGCGCCTTATGAGGCAGCCTCGGCGGGCGTCTTCCTGCACAGCCGCGCCGGAGCTATCGCCTGTGAAACGCTCGGAGATGCTGGATTGCTGGCGAGCGATTTGCTGCCGCTGCTTCCGATGGCACGCAAGCAGGTGCTGCAAGCGACTTCTGATGGTATGGAAGCATTGAAGATCAAGTAGCGGCCATCAGAGCTTTATGGTGATCCCCTGAAATCTGAGGTGCTTTCCACCAGGACGACCAGCACTGCGCGCTGGTGGCTGGTGGTGTCCTCACCAGTGATGGTATGATTGCCGATCCCCCAGTCGGGGGTGATGAGCAGGGTGGTGGTAAAGGCGCCTGTATTATCAGCATTCACTGCTAGGCGCCAGCCGTTGCTATCTACAGCGGGCTGCCCATCACGCAGCAAGGCAACAATGGCGTAGCGCGAGAATCTCTCTCCGTGAATCTTAATGCTGCTGCCGATGGTGGAGGGGCTGCTGCTCAAGAGGCTAAGAGTGGGTTGATTGGTTGGGGCCTGAAGAAACGAGAATGAGAAGCCAGTCATCCAGAAGGTCAATGCCAGCAGGAGGATACCCAGCAGCACTGCCAGCGCCAGATTGGGCACCAGCTTTCTGCCCCTTGAAATTGTCAGGGGTTCAGGTCGCTGAGCTATACTGCCTGCTCGTCTTTTGCCAGGAGCTTCCTGAAGCGTCGCCTTCTCAGCATCGCCAGGTTTTTCCTGAAGCGATTCCTTAGATGCTTTATCAGATGTTTTAGATACTTTATCCTGCATGTCGGAACCCAGCCTCTTTCATGGTCAAGGGGGTTCCTTCACGCCGCAGTCCCACGTTCACGACTTCGCCTACGATAATTGTTGAGTCGCCAGCGGGGGCGCTGGCTGTCACGCGGCATTCGACCCAGCCCAGGGCATCGTGAAGCAGCGGGCAGCCAGTCTCGCCAATGTCATATGCCAGATTCTTGAGTTTATCGGGAACCTTGAAGGCGGTTTTGCCAAGGGCACCCGCCAGATCACGCTGACTGTGTTCGAAGACATTTACCGCAAAGTGCCCTGAGCGCTGAATCATGCCCAGCGATTTGGAGTCATTTTCTACGGAGACCATCAGCATCGGCGGATCAAATGATGCCTGCGAGAGCCAGTTGGCGGTGAAGGCGTTCACCTCACCGCCATCGGCTGATGATACCGCGTAGAGTCCATAGGTAAACAGGCGCAGCACCTGTTTCTTCACGGCTTCATCCATTGCTGAATCATCCTTATGCGAACTTTAATGTGACCCGGCGCAGTTTCTCTTCGCGGAGGAAGGTGATGGTTATGGTTTCGCCGCGACGGTGGCGAGCGATAATCCGCTGGAGGTCTTTTGGCTCCAGGACGGGCTGCTCATCGGCAGCAATGATGATGTCCAGCAAACGCAGTCCACCCAGCGCGGCTGGCCCTTCTGGGCGCACTTCCAGAAGCAGCATGCCGTTGCGCTGATTGAGACGCAGTTGGGTTCTCAGGCGCTCTTCGATCTCGGTTTTCATGCCTCCCACTCCAATGGAGAGACCCTGGCGAACGGCATGCCCTTTGTAGACGCGGCCCAAAAAGTCTTTAATCGTTTCCAGGGAGATGGAGAAGCCAAGCCCCTGGCCGAAGGGAACCATCGCAGTAGTAATGCCCACGACATGGTTCTGCGTATCCACCAGGGGACCGCCGGAATTTCCTGGATTGATGGGCGTGTCGCTCTGAATCAACTTCTTGAGTTTATGACCGCCAGGTGTCGGAAGTTCACGATCCAGGGCGCTGACGACGCCAGCGGTGACAGTCCAGCCAAGGCCGTAAGGATTGCCAATGGCAATCACCAACTGCCCGACGCGCAGCGCGTTGCGGCCAAGCTCGGCAACGGGCAGATTTTGCGCGCCAATGCGCAGCACTGCCAGGTCATTTTCTGGTTCTAGCCCCAATAATCCGGCAGCGAATTTACGTCCATCGGTCAGCGTTACCTGAATATGCTGTGCCCCCTCGACCACATGGGCATTGGTCAATATCTGTCCGTCTGAAGCAAATATGACGCCCGAACCAAGCCCGCTGCCGCCCTCTGGGCGCGGCGGCCAGCCGCGCAGACGCGGGCGTCCGCGATCTGTATCAATGCGTACCACTGCTGGCCCAACACGCTCGGCGGCAGTGGTCACAGCCCGCGAGTAGGCGTCCAGCGCATCGGAGTCAGTTTCTCGGTTGTTCATGCTTTGCACCTGATGCTCTCTTTTCTGCTGCGTCGCGCGCTCCAGCGTGCCAGGAGCCACGTTATCGGGCGGGCGATCAGGCGGATAGTGGCGGCTTGGCGCCAGCTACTTCCAGGATTATGAAAAGGTATGAGTGAACCAGGCTCATACTTCTTAATTATGCTTGTATTATACCCTGTATGGCTAAGATAGCGCAAGTTCAGCGCCGATGGCCCCCACAGCGCCAGTTCTGGTTCTGGCCCGGCTAGCCCTCATCTTCAGAAACCTGATTCCAGGAGCGAAGATACCAGACAACCACGCCTAGCAGTGCTGCCCCTAGCAGGGCAAGGAGGGCAATTTTGACCCAAGAGGGTACGCCGGATGTAGTCTCCCCTCCATTGCCAGCTTCTGTTGATGGATCGGTTCCGGTATGCTGAAGGGCTGCGGGAGTGTCGGTTGGGATGAAGATGGTGCCAATCGGTGTCGGGGTAGCTGTCGGCGAATTGCCAGTGCCTCCGCCGCCACCACCTGAACGTTTCGTAGCTGTGGGAGTGGGACTGCTGGTATTGGGTAGACCGGGTGTGGGGGCGTCGCTGACGCTCCAGGTGCCATCAGCATGGCGACTGTATGATTGGTCTATCCCCAGGGGAGGGTAATTGACCGTATCAATAGCGGCACCAGAGCTGTCGAGAAGCTGAAGCTGACCGGCGCCCCGAACGAACGGGATGGTCGGGATTTGACTGCTGAAGATAACGAGGTATCCATTTGCAGCAATGCGGTAGCTGGTGTTGAGCAGGATGACCTGTCCCTGACTTTCCAATTGCAGGCCAAAGAGGCTTTCGTCATTCCCGCTTGTGTTTTTAAGCTCGATCCATTGATCTCCTCCGTCGGCTTTGCCATCACAGTTCCAATCTTTCTTGGGGGCGGTTAAGATTTCGTTTAGCTTGATACTGCTGGGATCGAGCGAGTTCCCTGCGATTGGGGTTGGCGGTAATCCCGTGATGGGGCAATTGCTGGCCGCGAAAGCAGCGGATGGCGGTGTGTTTGCCCAGAAGAGAAAGAGCGCGCCGCCAGCAATGCTGATGAGCAAGATGGCTTCTATGCTACAAATGATTCGGGGGAGCGCGCGAGGCAGAAAGGAAGCCGTTTGACGATAACTGGGGCGGAGCAGATGAGAAGCAAAGAAAGGGGTACGAGCGGAGGTGCCCATAACATATCAACCATCACTTTCTGCGCCCTGAGCGTGGGAAAACCCTGGCGCGACAATTTGCGTATACCGACTATAGCATGACCCACGCCTGGAGTGCAAGAAAGTGATGCTGTATGGGCGTTATTGGAACAGCAGTTCAAAGTGTACCTGCTGCTGGGGCTGCCGGAAGATCAAACGATTGGCGAGACGACGCGCGGCAGTGACGCCTTCGTTGCCGACCTGGAAAGCGATGATGGTACCAATTACCAGACCACATAGACCGCCCAATACCACGCCCTCAACGAAAAAACGATTCCGAAACGTCGCCATCGCTATTGCACCTTCTCTCAATGGTTTCACTGGAGATACACCACTGTTTTGGCATTGCTCCAAAGTCGCTCCAGTCGGTAATAGTCGCGTTCCTTGGGGCTAAAGATATGCACAATGACATCGCCGTAATCGAGCAATAGCCAGCCGGTGTCGGCTACGCCCTCACGATGGAGGGTGGGTAAGCCATGTTCACTCAACTTCTCATCTATAGCTGAGGCAATCGCCCGAATCTGACGCGGATTGGCTCCCGTGCAGATCACGAAGTAATCAGCGATGACTGAAACACCTTGAATATCAAGCAGCACGATGTCTGTTGCTTTTTTGTCGGAGGCGACCTCTACAGCAAGCCTGGCAATTTGTCCAGGCTCTAGCTGTCGTTTCTCTACACTTGCTTGAACCACTCTGCGCTCCATCCAGAAAAGATTGCTCTACGCTGCTGATTCCTTCTGCATTATAGCATGCCATTGGAACTCTGGTAACAACCGCTCCAGTTATTCGGCAGGTTGCATGCGCGCACCACGCGCCCGGTTGGCGGCATCGCGCGCGGTTCGCGCGGTTTGCGCTGCGACCTCAGCAAAATCATGCCCATTACCAGCATAGATGATGCTGCGCGAGATGGCGATGATGGCGCGTTCGCCTGCGGCATCCACACCATCGCGTGCGGCGGAAAGAAGGTCGCCACCCTGCGCGCCGACGCCTGGAATGAGGATAGGTAGGCCAGGAGCGATCTGGCGAATGCACTGCAACTGCGCTGGGTAGGTAGCGCCCGCTACCAGACCAGCATTTCCGCTTGTGTCCCATTCCAGTACCTGCCGTGCCACGTATTCATACAGGGGCATGGCACGGTCTGGGCTTGTGTGAACTGGCGCGTCTTGAAGGTCGCGTGCGCCGGGGTTGGAGGTGCGACACACGATAAAAATGCCCTTATCATGATAATCGAGGAATGGTTGCAGACTATCGCGGCCCAGATATGGGTTCACCGTGACTGCATCAAACCCGTAGACCTCGAAGAGCGCGCGGGCATACTGGCGTGCAGTATGAGGAGTGTCGCCGCGCTTGGCATCTCCGATAACAGGGATGTCAGGCGGGATAATCTGTAACGTTTCTTGAAGCGTACTCAGTCCGGCTGGCCCCAGTGCCTCGTAGAAGGCCAGATTGGGCTTATAGGCGCAGACAAGATCAGTCGTCGCCTCAATGATCGCCTTATTAAAAGTGAGTATAGGGTTCGCGTGATCGTGCAAATGGGGCGGCAACTGCGCGTATTCAGGGTCAAGCCCAATGCAGATCAGGCTGTTGTTTCGCCGCGAGGCGGCCAGCAGTTTTTCAAGAAAAGTCACGATGATCCTCGTCTCCGTACTGCGATGATGATTGGCATCAGCAGAATCAAGGCCAGCGGGCCATCACATGCTCACTCTTCGTTGCGTAGTGAGAGGGGTGGGACATCAGGTTCGTGCAAGGGCACATCAAGTGCCAGCCGCACGGTGTTCCAATCATAAAAATCTTGCATGCAGAGTGTCAAGAGCCGGGCGAAAGCTTCCAGCGCTGGCGGGTCTCCGTAGCGGAAATAGTCAGGCTGAGGGCTGGTGATAAGGAGAACGCCTGCTACTTTGGAGCCAAATTTAATAATGGGGGTTGCCAGCCCAGAACGCTGGTTGCCGAAGCCAATAAAGGGCATATGCTGATCCAACTCGCGTGCTGTTTGGAGAATGCCGGGTGCTTCCTGCCGTGTGGGGTCGGGTGGCTCTGGGTCCAGGCCGCGTTTCCCCAAAGTCATATGGGCGTGCAAGGCGCGGCCAGTAAGGCTGTTTACGCCGAGTCGAAAGCCGAGCGCGTAATGGATAGGCGCGTTATGTCCAAAGGTTTCTGTGATTTGCAAGCGAGTGATGATGCCGTCATCTTCTTGTCGCGGCCAGCAGCGGGCGACATGCGCAATAGTAGACAGCGTCGGAGTATCAAAGTAGGCACAGAGCCGTCGCAAGACACGCATAATAGCGCGGTGTTCGGCGCGTTTGGGATTGGATTCTGTGGCGATCAACTGCGCAATTTCATCAGCTAAATCTCCCAGGCTGGGAGGGCCATAGCGGCGAGAGCTGCGCGCATTCCGCGCTGGCTGAGGGCTGATTCGCCTCGGCTGTGGAGCGCTCGACACGATGTAATCGGGCTTTGGTGGCCCTGATATTGATGCGAAGGGCCTGCTGCTTTCTTGCAAAGCATCTTCAGATGAGGTGCTGCGCGCTGGGGCATCCTGGCTGCCAGCAGCAATATCGCTCAGAAGGGAAGTCTCGACATGCAGGGCGGCACTCAGGCGGCTCAGAAGCGCTGGCGAGGCGCGGCGAGCGCCTTGCTCCAGCAGCGTAATCGTTGCGCTGGAGACGTTGGCGCGTCGCGCAAGTTCATTGACTCGCAGCCCTCGTTGCAGGCGCAAATGCCGGAGGATGGTTCCTTCGGGGACAGCGTGTTGATCTGCGGGCATAGCTCGCGCTCCTTCTGATGCTGGTGGGACGGCGCTTTTCGCTGCTCAGGCACACAGGATAGTAATAGTAGTTTACTCAGTAGGAGGTATGTTTGTCAACTAATTTGCTAAAATAATATGTAAACAAAAGCATTTACCTGCTGAGTAAGCAGTTCCACTCTCTGGCGTGGCTTATACGCTGATAGATGAAAAATCTCAGATAGGGTCTCTTGTGAGAGAAGTATGAGGTTCAATCTGATAAAACTGGTGGCTTTTACTGTTGACTTTTTGGTTACTGTATGTTACATATTACTGTGTTTGGTAAATATGTTGTAAATGTCACGAAAGTAAACGCTGGCCCCGCACCGGAGGTTTGCAGAAATGGTCGCCTTCTTTCTGAGCATCATGGCGTTGTTGACGTTGTTAGTGATTGCTACAGCCATTTGTGTAGCGCTTCGCTTTGGCAGCACGCGGCAAGAAGTAAGGTTTTCTGAAGTACCAGTTTCTCAGGAGGAGTACCTGGAGCAGCCTCGCAGGCATTTTAGTGGCCCGCTGGCGCTCAGCCTGATTCTGCTCTTTAGCCTGACATTGGTGTTTGCGGTCATCACTCGCTGAGCAGCAAGAAGAGATAAAGGGCGATCCGTCTCACTTTTTTGGCGATAGCTGATGGTCGTTCCCGGCAGAACATCCCTCGCGCAGAAAGAGGGGATCAGCGATGATGGCAGCTTTTTTCTGGGTTTCCCTTCTCTTCTTCCTGATTTTGGGTTTGCTCAATGGAGCCAGGGGCGTCCTTGAGTCTCGGATACGACGCCGGTTACGGCGGGAGGGCGTTGAGACAAAGGGTGTGGTCATCGGCCATTGGGTGATGGGTGCAGCCTACTATGTGACGTATCGCTATCGTTACCAGGACCACGATTATCAGCAGGAAGAGCAAGTTGGTTCAAGCCGATATGAAGCCTGGCCCAGCGGCACAGTGATTCGTGTGCGCTACCTTCCTCAGAATCCCTTTGTCGCCAGGATTGCAAGCGAGAAGAACCATTTCCTCGCTACTGCGTTGATCCTGGCAGCGTCTGTTATAGTCATGATCGTAGTGGCGTTCCTGCTTTCGTAGCATTTATGTCTGCCTGGGCTGCCCTGTCCTGAACATGATGTCATGGAAGGTCAATTCTGGCGTGTCCTCCTGCGGCTCAAGAGAAACGCCAGAACGACGAGCATTGCCCCGACGCCGAGTGCTACCCTCACGTCGCGCTTGTTCGGTGCAGGCGCGGGGGCCGTATACGCGCCGCCCGCACGATACGCTTCGTCGAGCAACTGGACGGGATGAAGCACCTGGATAGGAAGGCCGCGCTGGCGCACGCCCAGCGCGATCTGCATCATGCAGCCAGGATTGCCGGTGGCAACCACCTGGGCGCGTGTCTGCTCAATATGGTTCATCTTGCGGTCAAGCAGCTTTCCGGCCATTTCCTGGTTAGTGATGTTATAGATGCCCGCGCTGCCGCAGCACCAATCGGCTTCTTTCAGATCGACCAACTCCAGGCCAGGAATGCGCTTGAGCAGTGCGCGTGGCTGGTTCTTGATTTTCTGGCCGTGAACCAGATGGCAGGCATCATGATAGGTGACGCGGCGGGTGATCTCGCCAAGTTGAGGATTGAGATCAAGCATTGCCAGAAATTCGCTGATGTCTTTTACCTTGTTGCTGAAGGTTTCGGCGCGCTTGCTGTAGGAGGGATCGTCTCGCAGCAGGTGGCCGTATTCTTTAAGGTTGGAGCCACATCCGGCGGAATTGATGATGATGTAGTCGCAGGCCCAATGCTCAAAAGCATCAATATTGGCGCGGGCCAGGGCGCGCCCTGTTTCGGCCTCACCAGAATGGACATGCAGCGCGCCACAGCAGCGCTGGGCGGGTGGCGTAACGACTTCGCAGCCGTTGGCAGCCAGCACGCGAATGGAGGCTTCGTTGATGTCTCGAAAGACCTGATCCATGATGCAGCCGGAGATGAAGCCCACCCGATAGCGCCGCGTGCCCAGCGCTGGGGTGATGGCTGGAAGCGCGCCCGGCAGGAGCGGCCCCTCGATGCGTGGCATCAGAGCCTCTGGCTCCTTCAGTTTCCCTGCCAGTGGGCCTGGCAGAAGATCGAGCAGGCCCAATGCGCGCACCAGGCTTTGAAGGCCGCTGCGTTGATAGAGCTTGAGTCCGGCGAACAGAAGCGAGGTCAGCGGACGTGAAGGCAGAATAGCGCCAAAGACGGCGCGCCGCAGCACGCGCTCGGTGGCGCTGTGCTGCTGGGGAGTCATGGTCTCGATCTCTTCGCGGGCGCTCTCGATCAATTTGCCAAACTGGACCCCAGAGGGGCAGGCGGTTTCGCAGGCGCGGCAGCCCAGGCAACAATACATATGCTCAATGAATTCGGGGCCAACGCTCATGCGTCCATCGGCAACAGCCTGCATCTGGTAGATACGGCCACGTGGAGAATCCATCTCAACACCCAGCACCGCGTAAGTAGGGCAGGTAGGCAGGCAGAAGCCACAATGGATGCACTGGCGGATGAGATCATAGGTGTGCGTGCCCCGGCGCAGCGGACCTTCCATGAGCTGGGTAATTGGTTTGATCTCCTGTGGCTCAATGCTCATATGCTGACTCCCATTCCAGTGCTTTCTCTCCGTCTTGCTATCAGTTAGAGCCTGTTCGTCGGAGCCTGCCGGGCTAGATTCCTCCAACAAAGCGGCCTTTCACCAGCGTGTACTGAGGATCAAATCGCTGCTTGAGTATCTTCATCAGCCGTAGATCAGGACGTGGCTCGCCCCATACGTTGATTCGCGCTTTCAAAGCGGTTGGCGCGTTGGTAATGACCAGGCTGCCTTTGTCGCTGAGAGCCAGCGCGCGTAGCTGGCTGATAGCCATCGCCAGCCGGTCAACAGCATCTGAAGGGCCAAGCTGAAGATAGACGAGACCACTTCCCGCATGCGCGATAACGCTGGATGTAAGCTGCTGCTCCTGGCAGATGGCCTGTGCCCTTGCCAGGAATGATGCAACGCTGTTGATAAGCAAGGAAACTTTACAGGTCACAGGGCCATGTTGCTGCGCGCGCACGGCGGCCCAGAAGCCATCATGATTGGCCCCTTCGAGGGTGTTCTGAGGAGCGCCTCCCTGGTGTGCTGCGGCTGCGCGTGCATCAGCAATCTGGCGAACAACGGCTTTTGCGCCGCCAGAGAAAGCAATCGCCAGCAGATAGCTCGTTGCTGACGTGGCCTGAACAGCCTGCCCAGGAAGCTGCTGCTGCGCTGCACGATCAAGCAGCTCAAGGGCGGTTGGTGTAACGACTGAGCTGAGCAGGCTAATGACAATTTCCATTGCTGTTGAGGCGTCGCGGCAGGCCACCAGAAGCGTTTGCTCTTCTTCTGCGCGAGGGATGAGCTTGAAGTTGGCTTCAACAATAACACCCAGCGTACCCAGTGAGCCGATATAGAGTTTGTTGAGGTCGTAGCCTGCCACGTTTTTCACGACTTTGCCGCCGCTGCGGGCTATCGTTCCGTCGCCCAGCACGACGCGCAAGCCAATGACCAGATCACGCGCCGATCCATAGCGAAGCCGCTGTGGGCCGCTGCTGTTGGCGGCGAGGATGCCTCCAATTGTCGCGTGTTCGCTGTCGGGCGGGTCCAGAGCAAGAAATTGGCCTTTTATAGCAAGCTGCTGTTGGAGTGCTGCCAGGGTGATGCCAGCCTGAACGCTGCAAGTGAGATCAGCCGCTTCGTGTTCCAGGATGCGGTTCAGGCGAGCGGTGCAAAGGGCGAGATCATAGCGCTCAGGCGGCTGGCCGAGACCCAATTGAGTGCTGCCGCCAACGGGAAGGACCGTCAGGCGGTGTTCGCTGGCAAGTTTCAGCGTGACGGCAACATCTTCGACGGTGGCAGGCAGGACGACCAGCGCGGGAGCGCGGCCATCCACCGCAAAGCGCGCCAGATCGCCGGGGCTGTTCAGAATTTCTGTCTGAGGCGCGCCTGTCTGAAGTTGCCTGGTGAACAAGCTCAGATCGCTCATAAAAGTGCTGCTCTCTGGTTAATGCCACGCGCCCTCGGCTTCAGCCTGGGCATAGGCAGGGCTGCGCTGTTGTCCGATGACCAGCTTGATGTCGGCACAGCGGCCAGGCGTTGGAAAGACTTTGCCAGGGTTGCACAGATTGTGCGGATTGAAGGCATCGCGCACGCGCTGCATCACCGCCAGATCATCATCACTGAAGATCAGCGGCATGGCGTCGCTTTTCTCCATCCCGACACCATGTTCCCCGGTGATGGAGCCGCCAGCATCGGCGCACACTTTCAGGATGTCAAAACCTGCCTGACGCACTTTTTCTACCTCGCCGGGAACTTGCGAGTCAAAGAGGATCAGTGGGTGCAGGTTGCCATCGCCCGCGTGGAAGACATTGCCCACGCGCAGGCCATAGCTGGCGCAGATTGCGTTTACGCGATCAAGCACGTAAGGGAGTTTGGTACGCGGCACCACGCCATCCTGAACATAGAACTCGTGAGAGATGCGCCCGACCGCGCCAAAGGCTTCTTTGCGGCCTCGCCAGAGCAGTTGGCGCTCTTGCTCGTCGTTGGCGATGCGAACGGCGCGCGCGTGATTGGCCTCGCAGACGGCGACAACGCGGCTGACCTGTTCGTCTACCGTGTCGCGGAGGCCCTCCACTTCGATGAGCAGCACCGCCGCGGCGTCTTGCGGATAGCCCGCGTGGATATAATCTTCGACGGCTTGCAAGATAATCTGATCCATCATCTCCAGCGCGGCGGGGATGATGCCCGCCTCGACAATGCCTGAGACGGTGTTGCTGGCGTCGTCAACGGTGTTAAAGATGCCGACCAGCGTTTTCACGGCTTCAGCCTGATGAACGATGCGGACAGTGATGCTGGTAACAATGCCGAGCGTGCCTTCGGAGCCGACCAGCAAGCCGGTCAGATCGTAGCCGGGGGTGTCAAAGGTGGGGCCGCCGACTTCTACAATCTCTCCATCGGGAAGGACGACCTCCAGGCCAAGCACATGATTGGTGGTGACGCCATAGATCAATGTATGCGGACCGCCGGAGTTTTCGCCAACGTTGCCGCCGATGGTGCAGGATTTCTGGCTGGATGGGTCGGGCACGTAGTAGAATCCGTTGGGGGTCATAGCGTTGCTGAGATGCAGGTTGACTACGCCCGGCTGAACGATGGCGCGCAAATTCCTGTAGTCAATATCCAGAATGCGGTTCATGCGCTGAAAGGCGATAACAATCCCGCCTTGCAAGGGGATGGCCCCGCCAGAAAGGCCAGTGCCCGCGCCGCGTGCAACGAAAGGGATATTGCGCTGATTAGCAAGTTTGACGATGGCGCTTACTTCGGCGGTGCTGGCGGGAAAGACCACCACATCGGGACGCGCGCGGTCAATCGAGGCATCATACTCATAGAGCATTAAGTCGTAGTCGGAGGAAAGAACGTAGCGAGCGCCGACAACAGCGCCTAACGCTTCTACCAGGGCTGCCTTTGCCTGTGTGTCCAGTGCCATCAATGCGCCTCCTTTTGTGAGCGAAGCTGCTTCAACGCTCAGATGGCTAGCAGGTAGCGTGGCCTCTCCTTTTTTGGGGTAGCTCTGCCGCCGAGTAACTTCAATGATGCTGGGGATATGGCTTCAGCAATATAATACCATGCGTGGGTATGGACGACAATGCCGCTTCTCTCCTGATTGATGGGGGCGCGCCTCCCGGCAGATGGTTGGCGTGAGGTGGCGTGGCTGCTCACGCTCAGGCGGTCTGAATCCCGCCTGGTACCTTCTTTTCTATTCCTGAATGAAGGAGCCATATCGTGCGAATTGTGATGGCGCATTCGCAGCTTACCACCTTTGGAGGAGGTGAGCGATTTGTCCTGGAGGTGAGCCGTCGGCTGGCAGCCAGACACGAGGTAACGATCTACACCAGCCATTTTATCCCCGAGGCCACCTATGCTGAGCTGGCTCAATTTCCCCTGGTGAAACTTTCGTCGCTTCAGTGGGCAAGGGCACGCCTGTCTGCCGACGCTGTCGTGACTCATACGTTTGGCGCAAACTTGCTGGCGCTGCGCAATCCCAATGTCGCCTATTATCTTCATTCGCTGCGCAGCCGCTATCTCACCGGAGGCAATCGCCCTGATCTGATACTGCGGCGCGTGCTGGACCGCCGCGCTGTGCGCCGTAATCGGCGGATCATTGCAAATAGCCAGTTTACCGCAGAGAAGTTTCAGAAACTCTATCATCAAGTGGTAACAGATGTGGTCTATTGCGGCATTGATCCGCTGCTCTTTGATCTGCCAGAGGTCGTGGGGGACTACGCGCTCTATCTTGGCAGGCTCGCCCCAGAGAAAGGGCTGGAGCGATTGCTCAAGTGGTGGGAGCCAATTGAATATCCGCTCCATATTGTTGGTCGAGGCAATCCTGCCTATGTGGAGTATCTGAAACAGCAGAGCGGCAAGCAGGTGCGCTTTTTAGGGCCAGCCGCTGGCGAAGAGATGCGCAGCGCGTATCAGCGCTGCCGCTTTGTGGTCTATCTTCCATTTGAGGAGGAACTGGGCATCGTGCCGCTGGAGGCGATGGGGGCTGGCAAGCCAGTAATTGCGGCTGATGAAGGTGGCCTGCGGGAAACGATTCTTCCTGGCAAGACGGGATTTCTGGTGAACGATGAGGCGGCGTTTCGGAAAGTTGCGCAGCAGCTTATCGCGTCTGAGAAAATATGCCGGACATTGGGGCAGGCCGCGAGGGCACACGCGCGCCCCTTTACCTGGGATCGCGCCGCGCAGCAGATTGAGCAGATTTGCACAGAAATGGCAGGAGGCTGAGAGGAAAAACAAAAGCTCCTGAAACCTGCAACAACCGCTCTACAAGTCTCAAGAGCCTGATATGCTCTATGGATGTGGCAGAGCCGCTGGCTCTCCCCAGGTGCCGGGGTCAGCAACACGCGCTGTATCTACCTCGCCCTGCGCTTCCAGCCAGCGCTCGGCGTCGATAGCCGCGCGACAGCCATCGCCAGCCGCTGTTACTGCCTGGCGATAGCGATGATCGGTCACATCACCTGCCGCGAAGACACCAGGCACGTTGGTCATGGTATATTCGCGCGTGATGATATAACCTTTCTCGTCCATATCGATCTGGCCCTTGAAGATGGCGGTATTTGGCTCATGTCCGATGGCGATAAAGACGCCCTGAACGGCCAGGGTATGTTCTTCTCCGGTTTTCAGATTGCGCAGCCGCAGCCCATCGACCGCCTGATCTCCCGACACCTCTTCGACGGTTGTATCCCAGATGAAACTAATCTTGGGATGCTTGAGAGCGCGTTCCTGCATGATCTTGCTGGCGCGCAGACTATCGCGGCGGTGAATGACGGTGACATGCGTGGCATATTTTGTCAGAAAGAGCGCCTCTTCCATAGCGGTGTCGCCGCCGCCGATCACTGCCAGGTCTTTGCCCTTGAAGAAGAAGCCATCGCAGGTGGCGCAGGCGCTGACGCCTCGCCCGCGCAGCCGCGTCTCGCTCTCCAGGCCAAGCCAGCGTGCGCTGGCGCCAGTGCTGATGATAACGGCACGGCCCACTGCTGGCTCATCGCCCTCGTCGGTGTAGAGTTTGAAGGGGCGCTCACTGGTATCAAGGCGAGTGACTTCCTCGTCGCGCATCTGGGCGCCAAAGCGGCGCGCCTGCTTCTCCATATGCTCCATCAGGTCAGGGCCTAGAATCCCCTCTTCAAAGCCGGGATAATTTTCTACATCGCTGGTCAGCATTAGCTGACCACCAGATTCCCGCCCCCGAAACATCAAGACGGAAAGATTGGCACGGGCGGCATAGAGCGCAGCCGTGTAGCCTGCCGGACCGGAGCCAATAATAATCACATCGTACAGTGTTGCCATCAATTTCTCCTGGAGGGATTGCAGCCATGATTTCTAGCAGTGCAATCCTCATGCTCCTCTGGCGCGAAGCCGCATACCATCAGTCTTCATGCACATTGTATCATACCCAGGGGGGGTATGTCAAGGTAATATGACGATTTGCGCCCAGGGTGAGCTTGGGTGTACAATTAGGAACGAACTGGCCGAAGGCATTCCCGACCAAAGGAGGGAAGCATTATCATGGTGGAGATGACTGTTGAGAGCGTGCGTATCAATCTAGCGACAGGGCAACGGGTCGTGATTCTGAAAGATATGAAGCTCGACCGCTATCTGTTCATCTGGATTGCTAACGCTGAGGCGTATGCCATTGCAATGGAGCTTCAGGGGACCACAGCTCCACGCCCGCTCACGCATGACCTGTTGAAGTCGGTCATTACCGAGCTTGGCGGTCGAATGACCAATATTATTATCTCGGACCTGGTAGACGACATCTTTTATGCGCGTCTGGTCATTGACGCCAATGGGCGGCATGTCGAAGTTGATTCGCGCCCCAGTGACGCGATTGCCCTGGCTGTGCGGGCGAAGGTGCCAATCTATGTCGCTGATTCGGTGCTGGAGCGCGCGGGGGTCACGCTGGAAAACGCCGAAGAACAGCAGGAGCCGCCGAAGCAGGAGAAAGACAACCTGGACATCTACCGCGACTTTATCAATAGCCTGGATGTGCTGGATGAGTTTGGGAAATCTGACTGACCGGCCTGCTCTTGTGGACCTGATAAAGAAGCGAGGCTGATATATGCACGCGCAAGAACGGCTGATCCGACGGTTGTTTACAAGGCAGCACTGCAATCAGTGCCAGTCTGCTTATGCGGAGGAAAATGTGACCGTCCTGGCGCGGCGCAGCGAAGTCTGGATGGTGATGGTCAGGTGTGCCTCCTGCGGACGCAAGGGTATTTTCGTCGTATCATTTCCTGGCAGTTCGCGCAGCGAGCAGCGGAGAGCGATGTTGGAGGCGGAGGCGCTGGGCGAAGGCGCATTGACCGAGGCAGTGTTGGCTGATGAGCCACCTGGAGCAGCCGAGAGTCCTCCGCGTAATCCGGTGACTGTTGATGATGTGATTGATATGCACCTCTTCTTGAAACAGTTTGATGGGAACTTTGCAGCCTTGTTCGCCTCGCCGCCCGGCGGCGAACAGCACTACCTGGATTGATAGCTGAGCTTGATAGCTCATGCTGATGGCACTGCTTCCCCGGCGCGTGCGCTGTCCATCAATTTCGCTTGATGTAAGCGTGTGGTGCCAGATACCCTCTTTATCCTTTGTGAAGCTCACCTTGCGGGGTTATCCAGATCGTAACTGATGAGCCTGGTTTCTCAACAGAATCGCTACCGGGAGCACTTGCCAATTCTCCCGCAAGAGGCTACAATCTCGCGGAGAAGGCGGCGCAGTCACAGGGCCGCTGGATGATCTTTCACCCTGGAGGCGTTTTTGTGAATGTGCTTGTATCAGGTGGGGCCGGGTTTATCGGTTCGCATCTTTGCACTCGTTTGCTGCATGAAGGTCATACGGTTCTCTGCGTTGATAATCTGTTGACGGGATCGCGTCGCAATATTGAGGGGCTGCTGGGCAAGCCCGGCTTTATGTTTCTGAAGCAGGACGTAACCGAGCCTTTCGCTTTTGAGGCTGACGCGGTCTTTCATTTAGCAAGCCCGGCCAGCCCGGTAGGCTATATGGAGCATCCTTTTGAGACGATTCTGGTCAACAGCCTGGGAACCTATCGCATGCTCCAGCGGACGCGAGAAATTGGCGCGCGCTTTCTAATTTCCTCTACTTCTGAAGCCTATGGTGATCCACTGGTCCACCCGCAGCGGGAAGATTATTTTGGCAATGTGAACCCGGTAGGGCCGCGCGCGTGCTATGACGAGAGCAAGCGGTTGGGCGAGACGATCACAATGGAGTTTTATCGGCAGTATCATGTGGATGCACGGATTGTTCGTATCTTCAATACGTATGGTCCGCATAGCCAGTTGAATGACGGGCGCCTGGTACCCAATTTTATTACCCAGGCGCTGGACAACCGCCCGCTGACCATTCATGGCGATGGCTCCCAGACACGCAGCTTCTGTTATGTGACGGATCTGGTTGATGGATTGATGCGAGCGATGTTTACCCCAGGGACGGCAGGCGAGATTTATAACCTGGGCAACCCTGAAGAGCATACGGTGCGCGAATATGCCGCGATGATTATTCGTCTGTGCGGGTCAACCTCGAAGCTGGTCTTTGAGCCAAAACGGCAGGATGATCCCGAACGCCGGAGGCCGGATATTCGTAAAGCCCGTGAGAAACTTGGCTGGGAACCAACAGTAGACCTGGAAACAGGTTTGCGCAAGACGATTGCCTGGTTCCGGCAAGAACGCGAGCGGCATATGGAGGTTTCCCATTTTGCATAACTCTCAGCAAGAAGAGCAGACAGATGCGCTGCGTTTTGATGTGTTCCCCGCCGGGGAAGCAGTAAAGGATGGGGATGGCTCAGAAGAGGCGTTTTTAGAAGCTCAGCCCGAGGAAGATGGGGTGGAACTCAATGCTGAGCGCCTTTCTATTGGCCGAAGATTAGTAAGCTGGCGGACGATTGTGCCCCTGGTGGTAGTGATCGTCTTCTTTGTGTTGGCTGCCCAGCATTTGAGCCTGGAGTTGAGCGTTGGCAGCATTGCCTCTGCGCTGGGACGTGCCAATATCTGGTTATTTCTCGCGGCTTTTGTCGTCTATTACTGCAACTTTCCAGTACGGGTTCTCCGCTGGAAATTGCTGCTGGAAAATGTGGGCTATCGCAGAGCGCAGGGCGTGCATCTGCCTGGCTTCTGGCATCTGATAAAAATCCTGTATCTCTCCTGGTTTGCTAATGTCATCGTTCCGGCGAAGTTGGGCGATGTCTATCGCGCCTATCTCTTGCGCCAGGATGCTGCTGTTTCGATCAGCCGGTCCTTTGGAACGGTGCTGGCCGAGCGTATTCTTGATCTGGTCGCGCTGCTGCTGCTCTTTCTTTCCTCCATTTTGATTAGCCTGCATGGGCAGTTGCCAGATCAGCTTGAACTGGCTTTGCGCGTCGGCCTGGTTCTGGTCTTTGGGGTGATAATCGGGTTGGTGGTGCTGCGCGTGTATCGAGAGCAAATTGGTCGGCTGGTTCCGGCTCGCTTTCGCGCTCAGTATGTGCAGTTTCAGGAAGGCACATTGGGATCGTTTCGACGGCTGCATCTCCTGGCGCCATTGACAATAGCCGTCTGGCTAGTGGAATCGTGGCGCTTTCTTCTCGTAGCGCTGGCGGCTGGACTCTTGAGCGGTGATCCGCTGCATCTGCTGACGGCGGCGCTCTTTATTGCGCTGGGCGAGTCGCTCCTGACGACCGTGCCTTTGACAAGCGGCGGCGTGGGCTTTGTGGAGGCAGGCATGTTTGCGATGATCTTGCTTTTCACCCCCGATACGGCGGCGGCTCAGAATACGGCTGCGTCAGCGGTCCTGCTGGATCGCCTGATTAGTCTGGTGAGCATTTTGCTCTTTGGCGGCATTCTCTTTTTATTTACGATGGTGCTGGGCAAAGGATTCAATAAGCGCCTGCATACGTCGAGACAGCCTGATCCGCCGACCAGGACAGAAGTAGCTTCTGGAGCCTAAACCCCGGCGGCATTTTCGAGGAGGCGCTATGGCGCGCTACCAGTATGATGTGGCGGTTGTTGGTGGAGGGTCAGGCGGATTGACGGCGGCGCGGCTGGCGGCTGCATTGGGTGCCCGCACCGCCTTGATTGAGAAAGAGCGCCTGGGAGGCGATTGCCTGCATTATGGATGTGTCCCAAGCAAGGCGCTGGTTCATGTGGCGAAGGTGGTTTCGCTGGCGCGGTCGTCGCTGGACCTGGGGTTAATGGCTCCTGATTTCAAGGTGGATATGGCGCGGGTCTCGGCGCATATCCAGCAGGTGATCGAGCGCGTTGCGGAGGGTGAGAAAGCCTATGTTGAGGATGTGAGCGTGCGCTTGGGGCAGGCGAGCTTTCGCTCTCGTGAGGAACTGGACCTGAATGGGGATGTGCTGCTGAGCAAGCACTTCATCATCGCTACGGGATCGCGCCCAAGAGTGCCGCAGGTGCCGGGACTGGAGGAGGTGGGGTATCTCACGAATGAGAGCATCTTTGATCTCCGGCACTTGCCGTCTTCGCTGGCAGTTATTGGTGGAGGGCCGGTTGGTGTAGAGATGGCTCAGGCGTTTGCACGGCTTGGTAGCCAGGTGACAGTGATTCAGGGACCGACTCGCCTTTTACCAAAAGAGGAGCCAGAGGTTTCAGCGCTCATTGCCCAGGCGCTGGCGCAGGATGGGGTCAGGGTTGAGTTAGGGGCGCGTATGGAGCGCGTGAGCCGCAGCGACGCGAAAAAAGTGGTGCAGGCCAGGCGGGGCGATACAACGCTGACGGTGGAAACTGATGAGGTTCTCATCGCAGTTGGGCGCACGCCGAATGTAGAGGGGTTGAACCTGGAGGCCGCAGGTGTGGCCTACGAGCAGACGGGTATCAAGACCAATGATTACCTGCAAACGACTGCCCCGAATATCTATGCCATTGGTGATGTGATCGGAGGCTATCTCTTTACGCATGTGGCGGCTTATCACGCGGGAAGAGCTGTGCGCAATGCGTTGGTGCCGGTTGGGCGCAAGAAGGTGGACTACCGGGTTGTTCCCTGGGTGACGTTTACCGACCCGGAGGCGGCGCGTGTCGGGCTAACAGAGGAAGAGGCCATACGCCAGGGACAGCAGATCAATGTTGTGCGCTTCCCCTGGCACGCGATTGATCGTGCCCAGACCGACGGAGCGCTTCAGGGGTTTATCAAGATCATTCACTCTCAAAAAGGCGACAAGATTCTGGGGGCGCATGTTGTGGGCAGCCGGGCCGGCGAACTGCTGGGCGAGTTGGCGCTGGCGATGCAGCATAATCTTGGCTTGTCGGCTATTCGCAGCACAATTCACGCCTATCCCACGCTCAGTCTAGGCATCCAACAGGCGGCTTTTGAAGCGTACCTGGGATCAAAGGCGCTCAGCAATGCGAGACGGTTGATCCGTTCCCTGCTGTCGTTGCGTGGCAAATAGCTCTGTCGCAAGTGGCAAGGAGCATTGCCGCTCAGCAGTAGGTAAGAATTTGGTCAGCGTCCCACCCTCAGAATGGGGTGGGACGCTGACCAATGATGCGAATCCAGGCTCAGAGCGGTGTTACGGGCAAGAATCCCTAAAATCCCCAGAATCCCATCCTATGGTACCACTGCTCGTTGAATCCTTCTTGCCACGCGATTGCCCCACCCCTGCCGACGGGGACGCTGGCGGTACGGCCCCACCCACGCTTCAATCCACGACCAGTGCTTCCATGAGGGCGGCTTCGCGCGCACTGTCGCTGGCGTCTTCGGGCAGTTCTGGAAGCAGCCAGCCCTTGCGGCTGGGGATGTCAAAGACGGCAAGCGGCCAGCCGCGAATGCAGAGCGCGGCGCGCTGTCCATGTTCGGCCCAGTAAATCTGGATGAACTCTTCGCGCATCGGGATGGGCAAATCGCTTGCCTGGTAGATTTCAACGTGGCTGAGGATTTCCTTGGGGTTTAGAGAGCAGAGATAAAAGTATCCTGTCTTGCCATCGTCCTCGAAGATCGCGCCAAAGCTGCGGTCGGCATTGGCCCGCGCGACCCAGATGTTGGGCTTGTTAGGTTTGCGGTCCTGAGCGCGCCTGTCCTGCGAGCGAGCTTTTTGCATGGTGATGTTCACTCCTCCAAATCGTCATCTCCCGCCAAAGCGGGAGAGCAAAACTATTGTGCCGGCTGATCTGACTGGGAACGCAATTTCCCAGCCATACCCAGCGCTCGTACACGCGCCAGATGTTCTTTATCATGCGCCCAATCGAGGCTGCGCTGATCGTTCTCAAGCGCTTTGATGGGCGTTTCCAGAATGATGGCTGTCTTCTCAAGGGCAGGGTGACAAAGCAGCGCGCGCAGCCCTGCCTGCGGGATGATTCCTTCGCCAATGCGGGCGTGCAGATCACGGTGTCCGCCCAGCGGGGTGGTGGTATCGTTCAAATGAATAACGGGTAAGCGATGGATGCCGATACGCTGCTCGACATCGGCAAGTATGCGTTCTACCTCCTCAGCGCTGCCGAGATTATAGCCAGCTCCCCAAAGATGGGCAGTATCCAGGCAGATGCCCAATCGTTCGATGTATTCAGGTAAGCAGGCCAGGACCGCAGCCAGGTTTTCAATACGAGCGCCGATCTGATGGCCCGCGCCAACATCATTTTCCAGCAGGATCATGACCTCCTGGGGCGTTTCTGGCAGGACCAGCCGTAATCCAGCCGCGACCTGCTCAATGCCTGCGGTGAGGCCCGCGCCGCGATGGCTCCCGACGTGAAAGACGACATAGCGCGCGCCGAAACGTGCGGCGCGTCGGATGGTCTCGCCCAGCAGTATAACAGATTTTTCAAAGGTAAGAGTCTCTGATGCTGCCAGGTTGATAAGGTAGGGTGCGTGAGCCACAATTGGCGCGAGGCCACGCTCAGCAGCAGCGCAGGCAAAAGCGGCGGCCCTATCGCGTTTTCCGGGCTGCGGCGGCAGTTCTTGCGGTGATTTCCAGGCAGTCGGGTTATTGACGAAAATCTGGATGGTTTCGCAGCCAAGTTTCTGGGCGATGTCGAGCGCCTGGAGTGGTTTCGCGTTGATAGGCATGTGCCGACCGAGTTTCACTGCGGCTCCTCTTCATCCTCTTGCTCTGAAGGAAGGGATAGCGGCTGGCTATCGGCCAGGGAAGCTCCAGAAGAGGCTGGAGATGGTTCAGCGTGCCCATTGGGTGAGGTATGGGCCGCACCATTGGAGAATACCCCTTCTTCCTGGGGGGTCTCTGCCATGATGTTGAGCCGGGGCAGGTCGTCCAGGCTGGTCAGGCCAAACTGTTGAAGAAATTCGGGCGTGGTGGCAAAGAGGGCTGGCCGACCGATGGTGGCCGCGCGGCCCACTTCATTGACCAGGCTATGGGCGATAAGGCTGGCAAGCGCGCGGTCGCTGTTGACACCCCGAATGGTTTCAATCTGGCTGCGCGTCAGGGGTTGGCGATAGGCGATGACGGCCAACGTCTCCAGCGCAGCGGTGGTGAGTCTGGCCTGAGTCGGCAGCCCCAACAGCACGGCGATATACCGGGCGTTTTCGGGCGCTGAGACAAACTGCACCTGCTCGCCCAGGCGCTGCACGCGGACGCCGCGTTTTTCGCACTCAGCGGCCAGGGCATTCAGCGCTTCATCAAGCTGGTTATCGTTGATGGCAAGCAGGCGACGCAGTTCGGCTCGCTCCAGTGGTCGCCCGGCGACAAAGAGCAGGCTTTCGAGCGCAGATTTGAGTTGTTCGGGATCGTTTTGTTGGGTTCCCGCTTCGTGGGAGTCTGCTAATTGCATGGTTCGGCTTAGCACCTGGAAGAGAGCATATTTGCGCTGCTGGGCGCTTCTGGCACCTCGATCTTCGCTATCATCCCGATTATAGCACTGTGGATGAGCGATAGCCAGTCCGCAGGACAGGTGGAAGAGTGCGCTGCGGTGGCAGGTGCGTGGTATAATAATAGAAGAAAGCAATGGATGCGCGTATGCGCTTGCTGCCAGATCAGTATACCGCCCCCAGACTCTGGGAGGCGGCTCTTCTGCTGCGCGCGAAACGCTCTGTAAAAATCCAAAATGGATCTCCTAAAACTTCATGAGACAGGTTGAATACAGGGAAATGCTCACGTTGAGAGGAAACTGGTGAAGCTGATTGTGGGCCTGGGCAATCCAGGGAAAACGTATGACAAAACCCGCCATAATGTTGGCTTTCATGTGGTTGATCTGGTTGCCAGGGCCGAGGGGTGGGAGTGGAAAGGCAAGCAGGGAGGGGCGCTGCTGGCAGAGGGTATAGTCAACGACGAGAAGGTCGTGCTGGCAAAGCCACAAACATTTATGAATCTGAGCGGGTCGGCGGTCGGGGAACTGGTGCGGTGGTACAAGCTCGACCTGGCGAATGTGATGGTTGTCTGCGATGACCTTGATCTCCCTTTTGCCAGGATACGGATACGCCCGAATGGCAGTTCGGGCGGGCATCACGGGCTGGAGTCGGTCATCCAGGCGCTGGGGACGACCAATTTCCCGCGCTTGAAAGTAGGAGTGGGGCGTCCAGCCGTGAATCCCATGCAGACGGCAGGTTATATCCTTCAACAACCGCGTGGCAAGGAGAAAGAGATACTTGAAGAGGCCGAGCGGCAGGCCGCAGAGGCGGTGCGCTGTTTTCTGCGCGAAGGCGTACAGATAGCGATGAACCGATTCAACGGCCTCAACATTGCTGAACAAACCTGACAGCTTGCCGATACGGCTGTTTGTGTAAGAGAGGGAAGGTGCATGTCCCTACAGGGTTTACTCCCACTATTGGAAGAGCGTCCAGAGTTTCGTCGGCTGGTCGAACAATTAAGGCATGGTGAAGCACCGCCAGAACTTCGGGGTGTGAGTGAGGCAGGGAAATCGTATTTGCTGGCTGGCCTGGGTGCTGCGTTGGGCCACCCGCTGCTGGTGGTTGTGCAGGATGAGGCCCGCGCGCGTGAGGTGGCAGAGGTGATTCGGCTGCTGCTTGGGCGACCAGAGCAGGTGCTGTTCTTCCCTGACCGTGATGCGCTGCCCTATGAGCGGATGATGGAAAACGCCGAGACGATGCAGCTACGGATGGGGGCGCTGGCGCGTCTGGCCCATGACGGTGGAAAACCTGTAATCATCGTCACATCGGTGCGGGCACTGACGCAGCCAGTCATTCCACCGGAGGAACTGCGCGGGATGCTGCTGGAACTGCGGGTGGGTGAGGAGATGGACCTGGAACTGCTGCTGGAGCAGTGTTATCACCTGGGCTATGAGCCAGTGGCAGAGGTGGAGGAGCCAGGGCAGATGACGCATCGCGGGGGCATTGTGGACCTGTTCCCGCCGACGCTGGTTCGGCCCGTGCGGATCGAGTTTTTTGGCGATGAGATTGAGTCGATCCGCACCTTTGACCCGGAGACGCAGCGCTCGCTCAACCCTATCGAGCGGGTGCTGCTGGCGCCATCCAGAGAGGCGCTGCCGCAGCGCGGGCCAGAGGCGGCGGCAGCGCTGGAAACGCTGCCAGCCGAGACGCTGCATCACGATGCTGCCGACCGCTGGGCGCGCGATCTGGATGCCTTGCGCGCCAGAGAGTCGTTTGATGATCTGGTCTTTTATTTGCCCTATCTACATCGCCCATCCACGATTCTCTCTTATCTACCCTCGGATGGCGTGCTGGCGCTGGATATGCCAGATCGTCTGGAAGAAGCAGCGCTGCGTCTGGCTGAGCAGGCTGAAGAGGTGCGGGTCTCGCTGGAGAATCAGGGCGAGAATCCGCCGGGGCTGCGCCCGGCTTTTGTAAGCTGGGCTGACCTGTGGCCGCAGCTTGAGGCGCGGCGGCATCTGCGCTTTGCCAGTTTTCTGGAGGATGCGGCTGTTGAGTTTGATGGGCCAGCACCGGCAGGCAGTGGGCGAAGACCTGAGAACGATGCGCGCCTGCTGGCGCCTGATCTGCACGCGGCCAACTCGTATGGCGGGCGCCTGCGGGCGTTTGTGACCGAAACGCGGCGGGCGATGCGGGAGCGGCAGCGGGTCGTCGTCGTGACGGGGCAGGCCAGGCGGTTGTGCGAGGTCTTTGGGGATGAGGCGCAGTTTGGGAAGGATGCTGTTCAGGTCTCTCCGGTGACGCATCTGGCGGAAGCCCCGGAGCCGGGACTGCTCGTGATTGTGCAGGGGCATCTGGCGGAGGGCTGGCACAGCCGCTCGCTGGCTTTAACGGTCTTTACGGATACCGAGGTGTTTGGCTGGTCAAAGCGGCGCGATGCGGCACGCCGCAAACCCGTCACGCCAGCGGCTTTTCTGGCAGAACTCCACCCTGGCGACTTTGTGGTGCATCAGGAGCATGGCATCGGGCGCTTTGAGGGGCTGGCGAAACTGAGCAGTACCGGCGTTGAGCGCGAGTATCTGCTGATTCAGTATGCCGGGACGGATCGCCTGTATATTCCTACGGATCAGCTTGATCGCGTGACTAAGTTTATCGGGATGGGTGATGCGGTACCAGCGCTCAGCCGGTTGGGCAGCGCCGAGTGGGCGCGCGCCAAGCAGCAAGTCAAAGAGAGTGTGCAGAACATTGCCAGCGATCTGCTGCGCCTCTACAGCGTGCGCGAGGCGACGGAGGGGCATGCGTTTCCGCCGGACAGCGAGCAGCCCTGGCTTCAGGAGCTTGAGGAGGCATTTCCTTACGAGGAGACGCCAGATCAGGCGCGGGCGATCTATGAGGTGAAGGCTGATATGCAGCGGCCACGCCCGATGGATCGGCTGGTGTGCGGCGATGTGGGCTATGGCAAGACGGAGGTAGCACTGCGGGCAGCATTTAAGGCGGTTCTCGATCAGCGCCAGGTCGCGGTGCTGGCGCCCACAACGGTGCTGGCGCTTCAGCACTTCAATACCTTTAGCGAGCGGCTGCGTGCTTATCCCGTTCGCGTAGAACTGCTGAGCCGCTTTCGCTCGGAGAAAGAGCAGAAGCATCTGCTTGAAGAACTGGCGCTGGGCAGGATCGATATTTTGATTGGCACGCATCGCCTGCTCCAGAAGGATGTCGTGTTCAATAATCTGGGCCTGTTGATTATTGATGAAGAGCAGCGCTTTGGGGTGGTCCACAAGGAACGCCTGAAGCAGATGCGCATGGAGATCGATGTGCTGACCCTGACGGCAACGCCTATTCCACGTACACTGCATATGGGGCTGGTCAATGTGCGCGATATGAGTGTGATTGAGACGCCCCCGCAGGAGCGGCTGCCGATTCGTACATCTATTCGGGAATGGGATGACGCGCTGATCCGAGAAGCGATTTTGCGGGAGGTGGATCGGGGCGGCCAGGTGTTCTTTGTGCATAACCGGGTGCAGGGGATTCAGACGATTGCCCAGCGGCTGCAACGCCTGGTGCCGGAGGCGACGTTTGCGGTGGCGCATGGGCAGATGGCTGAGGATCAGCTTGAGCAGGTAATGCTGGCGTTTTCGAGCGGCGAGTATGACGTTCTCATCTCGACGACGATTATTGAAAATGGCCTGGATATTCCTAACGCCAATACGATTATTATCAATAACGCCGCGTACTTTGGGCTGTCGCAGTTGTATCAACTGCGCGGGCGTGTGGGGCGCGGATCGCATCAAGCCTATGCCTATCTGCTCTATAATAAAGAGACAAGACTGACGCCCATTGCAGAGAGAAGGCTGCGCGCCATTTATGAGGCGACAGAGCTTGGCGCGGGTTTCCGCATTGCGATGAAAGACCTGGAGATTCGCGGCGCGGGCAATTTGTTGGGGCCGGAGCAGTCTGGTTTTATGAATGCGGTTGGGTTTGATCTCTACAGCAGACTGCTGGCTGAAGCGGTTCAGGAACTTCAGGGGAAGAAGGCGGAGGTGGCTGCGCCAGCGGTGACGGTTGATCTGCCGGTGGATGCGTATATCCCCGATGAGTATATCAACGACCGGGGGCTGAAGATGAACTTCTATCAGCGGCTGGCGAATCTGACAACGCGCGAACAGGTTGAAGGGATGCAGGCGGAACTGCAAGATCGTTTTGGACCGCTGGTGCCGCCGGTGGAGCATCTGTTACAGCTTCTGGCGCTCAAGGTTGAGGCTGGAGAGATGGGCTTTGAGTCGATAGCCTTGAAAGAGGGCGAGATTGTTTTGAAGGCGCGACGGAACATGACGCCGAATCGCATTGCACTCTATCGCCGCTTCCGCAACGAGGTGAAGGTGCAGCTTGGGGTAGTTCATATTCCGCGCCGATTGCTGCCCGCCGGGCCAGAGAGCTTGATCGCGGCGCTGAGGGAACTGCTGCCCCAGATCAGTACCGTCAGCGGAGCACCGTCGCGGGCTGTGGAGGCAGGCGCGGTACGATAATAGCGTGTGGCGCTTGCTTCTATGCAGGCGCTTATGCAAGGAGTGACATGGTATCTTGATGTCTGAACAACCTGTTTTTGCGCCGCCGCGTGTGATTGTGCTGGACATCGGCAACGTGCTGGTGGGTCTGGACTTTCCGCGCCTCACTCGTCGCCTGGAGCAGCTCTTTCCTGATCCTGCTGAACTTACCAGAGTGCGGCACTGGCTGGTCGATTTTGAGGATCGCTACGCGCTTGGGTTAATGACGACTGAAGAGTTTGTGCAAGGGGCGAGCAGGAAACTGGGGATTGCTGGCGAGCTTTTTATCGAGTATTGGAACGATATTTTTGTGGAGCGGGCGTATATGCTGCCGTTTGTGCAGGAGCTACGCGCGCAGGGGTATACGCTCGCGGTCTGTTCTAATACCAATGAACTGCATATGGAGTATCTGCAACGGTTCTCGCCTTGCTTTGCTGGGGTGCAGCATCTGATCTGCTCTTGTTGGGTTGGCGCGCTGAAGCCTGATCCGGCGATCTATCGCGCGGTCGAAGCCGCGACTGGCAGACCGGCTGGCGAGCATCTCTTTCTGGATGATCTGCCTGCCAATGTTGCGGGCGCTCGCGCGGCAGGCTGGGATGCCATCTGCTTTGAGACACCAGAGCAGGTGCAGGCAGCGCTAATCGCTAGAGGGATTCAGTTTACGCCCTGGAAGGTGTGAATGTTATCTGACATCACCGTCCCCTTGAATTTGCCCACGCTCAAGACGGGAAAAGAGCTTTTCCAGATTGGCGGTTGCCACCTCGGAGAGCGTCAGGTTCAGTTCTGTGCAAATCTGGGCCAGATACCAGAGAACGTCGCCTAACTCATATTTGAGGGCCTCGCGGTCTTCTTCGGAGATGTGGCCGCCTTTGTCGCGGAAGATTTTTTTGACCTTGCCAGCGACTTCGCCAGCCTCGTTGACCAGGCCGAGCGTTGGGTAGACGATGGGGCTGTCCATTGAGACGGCCTTGCGGGTTTTGCGCGACTCGCGCTGATAGGTCTGAAAGTCCTCAATATTCATAGCCTGGTATCTCCAATAGCATGAAAACGCCGGGGAGGAATGCCTTCCGTGAAGCATCTCTCCCCGGTTGTTCAACATTCAGGTTCTTGCCCCGGCAGGAGGCTGGCGGTTAAAACCGCGCCTGAAGGCTTCGCCGCCAAGCCCCCTGCGCGGGCTGAAAGACTAACTTGTCAGACTATGCAAGCAAGCCTTCATTAGCGGCGGCGCAGGAAGGCCGGAATTTCGATGCCGTCCAGTGGGCCGCTGCGCTTGCCCGTTTCGGGCGCGCGCTGGATGATGGGCCGGACTGGCCGGGTCGGCTGGCTCTGGCCTAGCGGTTCCGGGCGCCCGGTGTCGGGTGCGGGCGGCGGAGTCTGGTCAGAGTCATGATCCTGGTCGGGCGGCACGGCGCGAGACAGCGGCATCTGGCGCGGGTTCACTCCGCCAGCGCCGATGCTGCTTCCCAGCGGGCCGGTGGGCCGCTGAGGCGCTCCCCGAAGCTGTGCCGGGTCCGGCAGCGGTGCCGGGGCAGGCGGCAGATGCGGGGTCGGCGCCGCAGGCCCATGCGGGATCGGGTAGGTCGGGCGCGCAGTGCCCGACTGGACATAGAACATGCGCCGATCATACTCGGAACGGTTCTGGGCTGCCCTGTTCTCGAAGCCAGTGGCAATGACCGTGATCTTGATGCGGCCATCATAGCTGGCGTCCTGGACGGCCCCAAAGATGATGTTGGCCTCCGGGTGCGCGGCCTTGCTGATGATGTCCGCTGCCTCGTTGACCTCGAAGAGCGTCAGGTCCATGCCGCCGGTAATGTTGAACAGCACGCCCCGTGCCCCGCTGATGTCGATATCCAGCAGTGGGCTAGAGATAGCCTGGCGGGCGGCATCGATGGCGCGTGTCTCACCGCTGCCCTCGCCAATCGCCATCAGGGCGCTGCCAGCGTCGGCCATGATGGTCTTTACGTCGGCAAAGTCCAGATTGATGAGGCCAGGCACGGTGATGAGATCGCTGATGCCCTGGATGCCCTGGCGCAGCACGTCATCGGCCAGACGGAAGGCTTCCGAGAGCGGCATTTTTTTGTCGGCGACCTGAAGCAGCCGGTCGTTTGGCACGGTGATGAGCGTATCGACATGCTGCTTGAGGAGGGCCATGCCCTCTTCGGCGGCCATGCGGCGCTTGTTGCCCTCGAACGAGAACGGCTTGGTCACGACACCAACGCTGAGCGCGCCAGCTTCTTTAGCGATCTGCGCGACGATGGGGCTGGCGCCTGTGCCAGTACCGCCGCCCATGCCGGCGGTGATGAAGACCATATCCGAGCCTTTGATGGCCTCGTAGAGTTCTTCACTGCTCTCTTCGGCAGCCTTCGCTCCGACAGTGGGGTTGCCGCCTGCGCCAAGGCCGCGCGTCAGCTTATCACCGATGCGAATGCGATGGGGCGTTTCGGCCAACAGCAGCGCCTGGGCATCGGTATTGACGGCGATAAACTCGATGCCGAGCATCTGCGCCTGGATCATGCGGTTGACGGCGTTACTGCCACCGCCACCAACACCGATGACGCGAATCTGGGCGAACCCCTCAACTGGATGGTGATTCATCTGGGCCATGTTCACGCCTCCCTTCTGTCCGAAGGCTATAAAAGAGCGACGAATAGCGCGATTGCTATTCGAGAGACTTGCTATGGTAATAACGTTTGAATCCACTGCTTAAAACGTTGATAGACCACAGGTACTTCCTGGCTGCGCGCTTCGTCTGCTGCTAAGGCTTCACTCTGGCGCAGGCCCCAGAGCAGCAGCCCTACTCCCGTTGCGAAGGCAGGCTTGTTGATGGTATCGGTCACGCCGTGCAGCCCCTGTGGTGTGCCAATGCGAACCGGCAGGTTGAACATGGCCCGCGCTTTTTCGGCAATGCCGGGCAGTTCGGCGGTGCCGCCAGTGATGACGATGCCAGAAGGCAATAAGCCATCATACTCTGATTTTTTAATTTCTTCCTGGACCTTTTCAAAAATCTCCTCGACACGCGCCTCGATGATTTCTGCCAGCGCATGCTGATCCGCAACCTCTTTGCACTCTGGGATAAAAGGTTCCAGATCAATCATCTGCCCGGCGGGAATCTGGCTAGGGTCAGCGTGACCGTGCGTGACTTTCAGTTCTTCCGCTGCCAGGAAAGGAATACGCAAGCCATAGGCAATGTCGTTCGTAATCAGGTTGCCGCCCAGGGGCAGGACAACGGTATGCCAGATGGCGCCTTCAACAAAAATAGCGACATCGGTGGTGCCGCCGCCGATGTCCAGGAGCATGACGCCAAGCTCTTTTTCGCTCGGCAGCAGCACGGACTCGCTGGAGGCCAGCGGCTCCAACACCAGATCATCGATCTCGACCAGAGATTTTTGCACGCATTTTATCAGGTTTTGGATGGAGGTTACGGCGCCGGTCACGATGTGGCATTCGACCTCCAGCCGGTAGCCTGCCATGCCAATGGGGTTCTTGACGCCTTCTTGCCCATCCACGAGATAGCCGCGCGGAATGACATGGATCACCTCGCGGCTGCTGGGTACTTCGATGGCGCGCGCCGCTTCGATGGCCCGGCTGATGTCGCTGGGGACGATTTCTCGCGTACTGGGTGGGATGGCGACCACACCTCTACTATTCAACGATTCGATATGGCTTCCGGCCACACCCACATAGGCGGCAGTGATTTTGCGCCCCGAAAGACGCTCGGCGCGATCAAGCGCGGTGGTGATTGATTCCACCGTTTCGCTCATGTTGATGACCACGCCCCGCCGCAAGCCGCGCGATGGGCACAGGCCCGTGCCCAGGATGTTGAGTTTCCCGTTGCGATCCTGTTCGCCAACAAGGACACATACTTTGGTCGTTCCTACGTCGATTCCGACGATAATCCGCTCTGGCACGGCACACGCTCCCGTTATTGGCGGAAACCCAGGTTCCAGACTGGAAGCCGGAGCCTGAGCAAGACAGTAGTGAGAAAGCGAGTCTGCGATCCAGACCCTGAGAACCGGTTTAGAGTGCTTTTTCTGATACAGAGAGATGTCATCATGATTGGCTCTTCAGTACAGAAGGCACATGCTGCGCTGGTATCTGGGTATTTGAGACCTTTGCCAGATAGGCTTGATGCTCATGTGCCTGCACCCTTGAGACGATAGTACGGGTAAAATCCAAAGCGCAAATCAACTAACGCAAGCTGCTGACCCTGCTGGTTGACCAGTTGCAGAATGGCCGCAAGCGCTTTGATTTTGAGCGGCAGATTGTCAGGGCCGCCAAAACGTGCCTGCCACCCATCCGCGCTTATCAGAACCATGCCGTAATTCATAGTATCACGCAGCGTGAAATGGGTGATGCCGATGGTGGCTGGAATCTCTTCCAGCAATTGACGGGCCATTTGCACGATGGCCGGGTCGACAGCGCCACCAGGCGCGAACGGGTGTCCGTGCAGGTCGCGCTGATGCTCGTCGCTGATGACCGGCAGCCCATCGGACTGCTGAACCTGGGCGATAATGACTCCGCCAGCGTCGATGCTGTACTTCTGAGTGCCAACCTGCCAGATGAGGACAGGCTGGCGCTCGACGACGTGGACCTGGAGGGTGTTGGGCAGGATGCGTGTGACGCTGGCATCAGCCACAGGAGGCAGCGCTTTGATGGCGGCTGCATCGGCCTGGGTGTTGGCAAGAAAAATATTGACGCCATCCAGATGGAGCCGCTGGATGGCGGCGATCAATGACGCGCTGTGCGTGCCATCGACCTGAATGTGCTGGACCTCAAAATAAGAAGCTGTCAGGAGCAGGCGAATGCCAATGCCCAGCGCCAGCAGCAATGGGATGATGACCAGCAGGCGCCATAGCCAGCTTCGGCGGCGGTTTCTGGATGACCGGGGCAGGCTGCGTTGTGCTTCTGTACGCCTCGATGCTCTAGTGCGTGCCCAGCCCAGCCCAACAAGGGTGCTGGGGGGCGGCTGATCTTCAGCCAATGGTGAAGCAGCGGTGTTCGCCGGTTGCGTCGAACGCCGGGGGCCTGACCGTCTTCCCTTGGGAATGCTGGCCTGGCTATATCGTTTTTCGTGGAAGGTTACATCGATCAGGCTGCTATCAACCGATGATCTCCCTGCTGTGCTGCCTGCTCCTGGCTGCTGGTCGCTGGCCTTGCTCCGATGCTTGAACATATGCCTCTGGTTCACGCAGATCAGTGGGCGGTCGCACTCCAGTTACGACGTATTGCTGGTCTGATGCGGTTATGCCTCCAATTCTCCGCGCAGTTCGATCTCAAGCTCAAGCTCAACGCCGAAGCGCTCGCGCACGGCAGTGCGAGCGATGGCGATGAGCGCCAGAATGTCGGCGGCGCGGGCGCCCCCAAGATTGACGATAAAATTTGCATGCCGTGCTGAAAGCTGAGCCTTGCCAATTTGTTTGCCTTTCAGCCCGGCGGCCTCAATGAGCCGTCCTGCGTAGTCGCCTGGCGGATTTTTGAATACCGAGCCTGCACTGGCCTGGGGCGGCTGCGTTTCTTTGCGATGCTGCTTGTAGTGGATGACGCGCGCTTTCAACGTTTCCGGCGCTTCCTGATGCAGCAGGCAGGTAATGGATGTCACGATCTCGGCAGGCTCGATCAGCCCGCGCGGCGGGGGCAATGGTCGGCCTTGGGGATCGAACTCCACCCGGCGATGGGAGCGGAAGCGGCTATCGCGGTAGGCCATCTGGAGTTCGGCAAGTGAGTAATCATGTATCCGGGGGCCAGCGTCGAGGTCGCGGGCGTCCAGCACACGCACTGATTGCAGCGTATCACTCAGGCTGGCGCCATGCGCGCCAGCGTTGCTGATGACAGCTCCGCCAAGGCTGCCGGGAACGCCCGCTCCCCATTCCAGTCCACCCCAGCCTTGCGCGGCCAGATCGTTGACCAGCTTGGGAACATTTACGCCCGCGCCACCAACGAGCCGGGCGGTGCCATTCCCAAGATCGGTCAGTTCCCAGGTAGAGAGCGCGTTTTGCACAACGATGCCGCGCACGCCTGCATCGGTGTAGAGCAGGTTGGTGCCGTTGCCAACGAGCATCAGCGGCCAGCGCTGCGCGGCGGCCAGCGAAACGAGCGCAATCAGATCAGCCTCGCGCTCTATCGCCAGCCAGGCGTCGGCTGGGCCACCCACGCCAAAGGTGCCATGCCGCGCCAGCGGTTCGTTGAAGCGCACCCGCGCGCCAAAGCGCTCGCGCAGCACACGCTCCATTTCGGTCTGGTCAAAGCTCTCTTGTGTTGTTGCCAAAGGTTGATTCATGGCCCTGAACGTAATCCTGCTTCCAGTTATCCCAGTAATGGCGATGGTCCAACCATTGCCTCAGTAATTTTGTAGATGGTTCCTGATCCCATCAAAAGCGCCACATCATTGGGCGCCAGCATCTGCTCCAGCAGGCGCTGCGTTTCGCTCAGCGATCCGCCATAGATGACGTGTTCGGCACGTCCCGCGAAGGCGGGGCGCTGGCGAATGGCGTCCACCAGCATCTGGGCGTGGATGTCGCCGGGGTCGTGTTCACGCGCACCGTAAATATCGCTGATGATGACTTCATCAGCTTCATCGAAGGCTGCGACAAACTCATCGAACAGGCGTTTGGTGCGCGAGAAGAGGGCAGGCTGAAAGACGCCAATAAGCCGCCGCGTCGGGTAGCGCACGCGCGCCGCTGCCAATGTGGCCGCAACCTCTGTAGGATGATGGCCGTAATCATCGATCAAAATCTGGTCGTTGGCTGTTGAGCGAATCTCAAACCGGCGCTGCAAGCCGCCAAATGTTGCCAGGCTAGCACGCGCCACGTCGAGCGAGACGCCTAGCAAGGTCGCGGCGGCAATGGCGCCGATGGCGTCTTCCACTACATGGCGGCCAGGCAGCAGCAGGTTGAAGCGACCGAGCGAGACATCGCCATGTCGGACCTCAAAGCTGGTCTCCCCCTGTAGTTGCACCTCTACGCCCAGGAAATCGGGCTGGCTGGCGGGATTGAGGCCGTAGGTCAGGATGCGCCCAGGCCAATCGGCCAGGCGCTGGCGAAAATCGGCCACGCCTTTGCCATCTGCGCCCAGGATCAGGGTGGGCGGAATCTCCCAACGGTCGCTCATATCCATCCCGCGCACAAAGCGCTCAAAACCTGTCAGGTAGTCGTCAAACGTTGGATAATTCTCAACGTGGTCAAGGTCAAAGTTCGTGATGATAGCGAGGCGCGGATGATAGTGTAAGAAGTTGAAATTATATTCATCGGCCTCGTTCACAAAATAGCGGCTGTGTCCCAATCGGAAATTGGCATGAAAGCGTGGGACGACGGCGCCAACCTCGCAGGTGGGATCGAGTCCGGCGTCTACCAGCAGCAGGGAGACCATTGCTGAGGTGGTACCTTTGCCGTGCGATCCGGCTATCGAGATGCCCAGCGAGCCACGCATATATTCGCCCAGCAGTTCCTGCCAGGTGATGGCGCGAATGCCACGCTCACGAGCGGCCAGCACCTCCGGGTTCTCAGGGTTAAAGACCAGGGCCGCCGGGACGTAGACCAGCAGATCAACACCATCGAGATGATCGGGACTGTGGCCTTCCAGGACGGAGATACCTGCGTCCTGGACCATGCGCGTAATTTCGCTGTCGCCCAGCGTTCGCTCGCAGCCGCTGACGCGCTCGCCCAATGCCTGGGCGAGCTGTGAGACTGCCGAACAGCCATGCCCACCTATCCCCATAAAATGGATATGCCGTGCTGGTTTTGTCTCTGTTGCCTGTTTAGCCGAACTATATTGTACCATAATGCCTCAACTGACTATTTTCTCTATTGACTATTTTCTCTGCTGAATATGACCTCATCACATGATTTGCTACCTATCTTCTGCTCATTGCTTTCTTTGCCAGATTGGCAACCAGGGCTGCCAGATCGGCGGCAGCGTTGGGGCGCGCCAGAGAACGAGCCGCTGCGCCTTGGGCGCGCAGCTTTTCTGCATTCTGCAAGAGCGGCAGCAGGGCTGCGCATAACGTTTGCGGCGTCAGGTCGGCGTCGCGGATGACGCTGGCAGCGCTGTGCCTCTCGAACATGGCGGCGTTGATTGCCTGGGGCGAGCCGCCAAAGCCCGGCGGAAGCGGCACCAGGATACTGGCTTTGCCAAGCGCGGCCAGTTCGCTGAGCGTGGCCGCGCCAGAACGGCAGAGTACCACATCAGCGGCGACCAACGCCAGCGGCATCTCGGCATCAAGATATTCGTAGAGCCGATAGCGTACCTTCCAGTCGGGGTGTTCTTTCAGCACGGATTCGGCACCGCTTTTGGTGTCGGCATAGGTGCGCGCGCCGCTGATCTGAAGTATCTGGCATGCCGGGAGCAACTGCGGCAGGCTGGCGACGACCACTTCGTTGAGGTGTTTGGCGCCCTGGCTGCCACCCGTGACCAGCACCAGCGGCAGCGTGGGATCAAGGCCAAGGGATTGTTTGGCTGCCCCTATCTCTAGATTGGTGACATTCAGCACTGCCTCGCGTACCGGGTTGCCAATCAGTGTGGTTTTGCGAGCAGGGAAATAGCGCAGGGAATCCTCAAAGGAGACGGAGATCTGCGTTGCCAGCGGGCGGAGCAGGCGATTTGCCAGGTTGGGCGAGACATCTTGCTGATGCGTCACCAGCGGAATCCCAATACTGCGCGCGGCACAGCCAGCGGGAACGGAAACATAACCTCCGCTGGTGAATGCGACATCTGGCCGGAAGCGGCGCACATGGCCGATGGCCTGGGCAAAGCCGAGAGGCACACGGCCCAGGTCGGTGAATGTTTGCCAGGAGAGATACCGGCGCAGTTTGCCCGCGCGGATGCCGACAAAAGCGAAACCAGCTTTAGGAACAAGCTGTGTTTCGAGGCCGCGCTCATCGCCCAGGTAAAGTATTTCTGCGTGGTAGGTGTGCTGGAGCGCTTTAGCGACGGCCAGCGCCGGGTAGATGTGCCCCCCGGTGCCGCCGCCTGAAATCAGTATTCGCATGATCGTGTGTTCCTGATGATGGATGAGGATTATAACGAGAAATATTGAGTAGAATGCCAACGGCGGCCAGCGTTGTCACTAACGAGGAGCCGCCAAAGCTGATAAAGGGCAATGGCACGCCGGTAAAAGGAATGAGTGCGACCACCGAGCCAATATTGAGCATCGCCTGAACGGCAATCCAGCAGGCAACGCCCGTCGCCAGCAAGGCGCCGTACATCCTGGGAGCGCGCCGACCGACGCGAAATGCCCGATAGGTCAAGGCGATGAGAAGTAAGATGACGATGGCGCAGCCGATGAAGCCAAGTTCCTCGCCAATGACGGCGAAGATCGAATCCGTCCAGGGGTTTGGCAGGTAGCCAGCTTTTTGACGGCTGGCACCCAGACCCAGGCCGGTGAAGCCGCCGGAGCCGAGGGCGATAATCCCCTGGCAGACCTGATACGAGGCGCTGGATGTGCAGTTGAGCGGATCAGTGAAGGCTTCCAACCGGGAGACCCTGAAAGGCGTGTTCAGCATAATAAATACAAACGTGGCAACACCTGAAAGCATCATAGGCAGCAGGTGCAGCAGGTTGGCGCCTGCGGTAATGAACATCGCTACCGCGAAAGCGGCAATGATAATGGCTGTGCCCATGTCGTTTTGGAGCATGACCAGCATGATCACAAATCCGGTCAAGATGGCAAAGGGGACCAGGCCATACATAAAGCTCTCAACCTGGCTGCCTTTGCGTGAAAGCCAATCGGCGATGTACAGCGTGAACGCGAGTTTGGCAAGTTCGCTGGGCTGGAAGGTGAATGGGCCGAGCGGCAGCCAGCGCTGGCCGCCGTTGATATTTTTGCCAATAACCAGCACAAGGATCAACAATACCACCGCGCAGCCCATCAGAGCGACCGAGAGGCGCTGCCAGCGAGGATGAGGGATATTCATTGTGACAAACATGGCGATGAGGCCCAGCCCGACCCAGAGCAGTTCGCGCCGAAACCAGTAGGAGGGGTCGCCATAGACGGCTTCTGTGCTGGCGCTGTAGACCATGACCAGGCCAAAGCAGAGGAGGACGCCAACCGCTGCCATGAGTCCATAATCAGTTCGCCCGGTTGGCGCAGAAACAGGCTCAAGGCGCTGCTCTGGCGGATTTCCCTGAGAACCTGGAGCTTGCTCTTGGGTTTTGCGGCTATCAACGAGAGGGCCAGAACCTCGTTTGTCGGTGATGCGAGGCTTGCTTTCTACATCAGCCTTTGCTGTCTGGCGCGGTCGTGCAGGAGACGTGTCGATCTGCTCCAGATGTACCAGTGCTGGAGAACGAATCACAGGTGGCTGGTTTGGCTCGCGCCCATCCCGACGTTTATTACTTGCTCTCAATGCCATTGATGCTGCCCTACACGCTCAGGCTTTCACGTTCATGGGATAGATCACTCATTATACTCAGGCGTTGAGCCTTTTGACTTCCCTGGCGAATTGCTCGCCTCGATCCGCGAAATCAATAAAAAGGTCAAAGCTGGTGCCGCCCGGTGAGAGTAAGACCACGTCGCCTGGCCGCGCCAGGCTGGCTGCACCATGCACAGCATCGGCCATGCTCGCCGCTCGATAGATTTCTTGCAGCACCTGTTCGCTGGCAGGAACGCGCTCGCGGGCCGCGCTGACGGCGCTGTAAATCAGTTCTGTTGCCTCGCCCAGCAGGACAAGCGCGTGGACCTGGCGGACGATGCGTTCAGCGCATTCCTCCCAAGGGAGGTGCTTATCGCGTCCGCCAGCGATTAAGACGAGCGGTTGGTTTTGCTGCTCATAGACTTTGAGGGCTGCCATCATACGCTCCGGGGCTGTGGCAATCGAGTCATTGATGTAGCGAACGCCATTCACCTCAGCCACGTATTGCAAGCGGTGTGCCACGCCTGGAAAACTGCTAATGACGCGAGACATTGCGGCTGGCTGCACGCCTATCAGGCTGGTGGCGGCGATGGCCGCCAGTACATTCTCGCGGTTATGGTCTCCGGGGATAATCGTCTGGTCGGCACGGCAGATGCGTGTCTGGTGCCCATCAAAGTCGCGGAAGACGTACCAGCCGTCTTCTAAAAAAGCACCCACTTCTACCGGATGCTGGCGGCTAAACCAGAGCACTTTCCCCGGCGTGCAGGCGCGCGACTCCGCGCTGAGGGGATTGTCGGGGTTCAGAATCGCAAAATCGTTTGGGTGTTGATGATAGAGTATCTGCCGTTTGCATTCGGTATACACTTCCATTGTGCCGCAGCGATCCAGATGATTTGGTGTGATATTGAGCAGCAAGGCAATGTGGGGGCTTCTATCCATAATTTCGAGCTGGTTGAAACTCATTTCCAGGACCACGATGGAATCGGGCGTAATCTGAGGCAGGTCTCCCAGCACAGTGCGGCCAATGTTTCCACCAACAATGACCTGGCGATCTCCCTGTGCTTTGAGGAATTCACCAATCAGCGTGGTGGTGGTGGTTTTGCCGCTGCTGCCCGTGATGCCGATGATGGGCGCCGGGCACAGTTCAAAGAAGAGGCGCGTAATGCTGCTGATAGGGATGCCAAGCTGGCGCGCTTCAACCAGCGGCGGCAAGTCAGTTGGAATGCCGGCGCTGATAAAGATGATGTCGGCCTGGCGGAAGTCTTCGGAGAAATGGCCGCCCAGGGAAAGTCTCGCTGGGATGCCCTGAATTGCTGCCAGAGAGGCGGCAAGCTCTGCTTCAGTTTTGCTGTCGCTGATCGTAATGCGCGCGCCCTGGTCTGCCAGGTAACGGACGAGCGCAATGCCTTCACGGGCCAGCCCTACAACGGTGACGCGCTTTCCATAAAACTGCATACAACTATCCCAACATATCTAGCACTGCGCGGCGACACCTTGCCCGTTTCCTTTGCAAGCTATACGATCGTAGGGAAACCGGGCGGTTGTCAACCGCGCCAGGAACCATACCAGCCTGGAATAATGATAACTATCCAGCCTGGTATGGGGGATTAGGGTTTATCAACTGCAAGCTGTTGTTCGTGAATAAAACGCTCAACGGCGTGATCTTGTGGAACAGTAATCAAGCGCACGCGCCGCTCGCGCCGCAAAACAAAATTGAAGGCGGTGCTGGTATCGTTGACAGACGACCAGAGCGGGCGGACAAAAATAGGCTGCACAATTTCCCAGCCATCGGCCAGGGCAGCGCGAAGTTCGGCCATGCGCATTGAGGCTATGGTTGACATGGCAAATAGTTCACCTCCCTATCCGCTCGTTGTTGGTATATCGGGCGGAATGCGATAGTAATGAAAGAGCCAGGCCGCAATATCGTGCCAGAGCGGGGCGGCGACCAACGCCCCAAAGATCGGCGATTTAGGATGGTCAATTTTCACGAGCATGACAAATTGTGGATGAGAAGCAGGGGCATATCCGGCCAACGATGCGTAGGTCGGGGATGCTGGATCATCCGAGGGCGTCGAGGTGCCAGTTTTTGCGGCGATTTGATACCCTGGCACCTCTGCCAGACTGGCCTCCCCGTCGCGTGCTGACTGCACCAGCATGTTGGTAATCGTCTGAGCAGTTGCCGGGCTGATCACCTGGCGCACCACACGCGGCTTGAACATGGTGGTCTGACCGTTCTGGGTGGCCGAAGCGACAACGTATGGCTGCATCAATAGCCCGCCATTGGCGAGGGCTGCATAGGCCATCGTCATCTGAAGCGGCGTCACGTCGATGCTTTCGCCAAAGCTGTTTTCTGCCAGGGTCAGATTGGTGCGCTCGGCTGGAGGTGGCACAAGGCCCTGGCTCTCGTTGGGCAGGTCCACGCCGGTAGGTGCGCCGAAGCCAAACAAGCTGAGATAGTGATAGAAATTCGCGGCGCCCAATTTCTGCAAAGCGACCCAGATGGCACCCACATTGGCCGAATGCTGGAGTACCTGGGTCATCGTCTCCACGCCATAGCCAAGGTCATCAAAGTTATGGATACGAATTCCATCCACGTCATAGTAGCCAGGGTCGTTAAGGGTGGTATCCGGTGTGATTAGATGCAGATCGAGTGCGGCGGCCATTGTGACCGCTTTCATCGTTGAGCCGGGATCATACACATTGCTCACTGCCGGATTGATGAAGAGATTGTACGAGGATACCGCGCTGTACTGGTTGGGATCGAAGCTGGGTTCGCTTGCCATTGCGATGATCGCGCCCGTTTTGGGGTTGACGATAACGACAGAGCCGCTATCGGCCTGGTAGCGCGCGATGGCAGCCTGGAGCATCTGCTCAACTGTCAACTGAACGTTGGCATCGATAGTGAGGGTGAGGTCAGCGCCGTTGACTGGCGGTTCCCAGACTTGATCGCCAATCACCAGTGGATTGCCGTTCACGTCCGTTTCGGCAATGAGTTTGCCGGGCTGGCCGGCCAGCAGGGAGTTGTAATAGGCTTCCACACCATATTGGCCTATCCCGCTGTCTTGCTGCACGAAACCGAGCAGTTGGGCGGCCAGGGTGCCATCGACATAGACACGCCAGCTTTCAGGAAGCAGTCCCACGCCCCAAAGCTGGTTCTGGCTTAGCAGTTGTTTGATAGCGGCGCTTTGTGCCTGAGTGGCATGAATCTTCTGCCCTTGGGCATCGTGGAGATAGGTAAAGGTGACGGGCTGCCCATGCTGCGCGAGGATCAACTGTGGGCGCAGGACATCCGCTGGCTGTTGTAAGATAGAAGCCAGTTGCCCAAGCGTCCGATTCAGTGACCCCGGGTCATCATTGTTTTCCTGGAGGATGGCCTGGGGATCGGCATCGACGGCATCTTCGGTCACATTCAGCGCCAGCAGGTTGCCGTTGATGTCATAAATGGAGCCACGACCGGCAGGCACGAGAATAGGCCGGGTATGCTCCTGGCTTGCCAGGGCAGCGAGAAAGCCGTGCTGGAGGATTTGCCAATACGCCAGCTTGCCAGTGATAATAAGCATACCTGCGCCTATCAGCAGAAATAAGATGACCTGGCGGCGGCGTGCGCGGCGCAATTCGTTGGTCATGTGCTTCGCTGGCTCCTCAACAGGGCATACCGATACCTGAAAGACTGCTACTCCGCGAGAAAATACCTGCTCTATCCACTACCTGCTCTATCCAGAGAAAGCTGTTTACAGAAATCCCCGTTCGTTCAATTTTGCAGTTCGTTTGCTGTTATCTGGTAACAGATCAGGAATGATAATGGTATGGACGGTGCTGGGGTCTTCGGGAACCATTCCCATCTGACTGGCGCGCTGCTCAATATAAGCCGGTGATTGCAGCATGCCCTGCTGTTCGCGCAGGTTCTGGTTCTCCTGTTGCAGTTGAGCCTGGGTGGCAGCAAGCTGCTGCAAACGCTGGTTTGCGGCGGTTGCCAGCCCAAGCTCGTTAAGATAGAGCAAGGCCAGCAAACTGATGAGCAGAGCGCCAATGATGCCCAGGGGCAGCGGCCCAAGACGATAGAGTGAATCCGCCAGGCGCCGCCGTATACGTGCGGCTTGCAGCGGTTTAAGCCGGTTGTCTTTTGGTTGATTATCCTTCAACATGGGCGCCTTCTCTTCTCTCTTGGTCAGGGCTGAGCGCTATCAGGCGCTCGGCAACACGGAGTTTCGCGCTCCGCGCACGCGGGTTCTGCTCCTGTTCTGCCGGAGACGCGGATATGGGATGTGGTGCGATCACACGTATCCGTGCCCGGTGCTGGCAAATGCAGAGCGGCGTTTGCGGCGGACAAATACAATCGCGCGCCTCGATCTGGAAGAACCGTTTGATGATGCGATCTTCCAGGGAATGGAAACTGATAACGGCAAGCCGCCCGCCGGGCGCCAGCAGGTCCAGCGTCTGCGGCAGCACTTCCTCCAGATGCTTGAGTTCGTCATTGACGGCGATGCGCAGCGCCTGGAAGGTGCGGGTGGCCGGATGTATCCCGCCTGGGTGGCCGGGCACACCGGAAGCTGCAATCTGCGCTAGCTGCGCTGTACGTGTGATAGGCTGGCGGGTGCGAGCCTGGACAATACGCCGGGCAATCAGGCGCGAGCGGCGCTCTTCGCCATAGCGCCAGATCAGATCGGCAAGCGCAGCCTCGGAGAGAGTGTTGACCAGTTCGGCTGCTGTTGTGGTCTGGGTCGGATCGAAGCGCATATCCAGCGGACCATCTCCACTGAAGGAGAAGCCGCGTGCCCGGTCAGCAAGCTGGTCAGAGGAGAGACCCAGATCAAAAAGAATCCCCTCGACCTGCCCAAAGCCGACATGCTCAGCAATATGCTTCAGTTCGGCGAAGTTGCCCTGGGCCAGCAGAAGTTGCCCGCTGGTGAGCGGCTCTCTCAGGCGCGCGGCGATGCGCTCCAGTGCCTGCGGGTCGGCGTCGATTGCCAGCACCTGGCCGCCCGGCGCGCTGTGTTCCAGGAGCAGCGCTGTGTGGCCGCCGCCGCCAGCAGTGGCGTCAATATAGCGTCCGCCTGGGTGTGGGCGCAGCGCAGCCAGCACTTCAGCAGGCATGACTGGTCTATGTTGTGTAGTCAAAGGCGTTGTAACCATTGTATTCAAGCAGAGACGCCAGTTTCAGGCTCTTTCCGTGAGAGACCATATGTAAGCAGCAAAGATAGGTAATGAGCAATAGAAAACGTACTTAGAAAGGCAGGTCCAGGCCAGTCAGGTCTTCCGGTTGAATTTGGGCCAGGGTTTCACGATAACGGGCAGTATTCCAAAGTTCCAGGCGATCCCGCGCGCCGACGATCAAGACCTCGTTTTCCAGGCCAGCCCGTTCGCGGTACTTGGCCGGGATGGTGATTCGACCCTGAGCATCGAGTTCCAACTCAGTGGCGCTGCCAAAGAACAGGCGCTCCACCTGTCGCCGCTGCGCCGCGTTTAGGAGCTTTTCTTCGATCTGTCGGGCTTTGGCTTCCCAGGCTTCCATTGGATAAGTGTACAGGCATGGTTCGACACCGGGCGTGATGACAGCACCTTGCTCGAAGCGTGAGCGGTATCTGGCCGGAAGCGCCAGCCGCCCTTTCGCATCCAGGGCATGGGCAAACTCACCTGTAAAACCAATGAAGATCGCCATAGAATATTGCTCACCCTTCCAAAAGCGCCTGTTCCTCCCTTATAGCAAGTTTCGTTCCCCACTTTTCCCCACTTTTCCCCACGCAGCGCATTATACTCTTTTTGCTGCCGCTTGTGAAGTGCTGCGCGCTGTCGCTGCTGGCCCTGTACCGTCTCCTCATCTTCTGCCCGCCTGTTTCGATGTATCGGCCTGCTCCAGCGCAGGGGTGAGAAGTGCTATAATGCTGGCAAGAGCGCCAATGGCAGAGAAGGGATGCGGGGGGTGATACGATGAATACCATATCAGGCAAGAGCAGAGAAGGGTGTTTCAAAGAGGGCAAGAGCGGGCATGACTGAATCAACCGAGCGCGAGATAATAGCTGTTCTGGATTTTGGTTCGCAGTATAGCCGATTGATTGCGCGCCGCGTGCGCGAATGTCGAGTCTATTGTGAACTCTTCCCAGCGAGTACAACCCTGGCCGAGTTGGAGCGGCTCCATGTGCGGGGCGTCATTCTTTCGGGTGGACCAAACAGCGTCTATGATGCTGGCGCGCCGCTGTGCGATCAGGCGCTGCTGGAGAGTGGATTGCCGATCCTGGGCATTTGCTATGGGATGCAGTTACTGGCCTATCAGCTTGGTGGGCATGTGGCTCCTGCTACTGGCCAGCGTGAATATGGCGCGGCAGATATAGACCTGTTGCCCTCAGACACCGAAGTCCCTCCCATCTTTCGTGGGTTGGGACTCCCGGCGGGCGGGCGCTTGCGTGCCTGGATGAGTCATGGCGACAGCGTGGAGGTGCTGCCACCAGGGTTTATCTGTCTGGCGCGTACAGAGAATACGCCCATTGCGGCGATGGCGCATCCTCGCGGGCTGGTGGGCCTGCAATTCCACCCGGAGGTAGCGCATACACCTCAAGGGGCAACGATTCTGCAAAACTTTCTTTACGACATTTGTGGTTGCCAGCCGACCTGGACGGCAGGCGCCTTTATCGAAGAGGCAACGGCGCAGATTCGCGCTCAGGTGGGCACTGGCCGGGTGATCTGCGGTCTTTCAGGCGGCGTAGATTCGGCGGTGGCGGCAGTGCTGGTGCATCGGGCGATAGGCGATCAATTGACCTGTATCTTTGTAGATACTGGCTGTCTGCGCGCTGGTGAGGCCGAGCAGGTGATTGAGACGTTTCGACGCCATCTCCATATTCCGCTGGTGGCGGTGGATGCTTCCAGGCGCTTTCTGAGCCGATTGGCGGATGTCATTGATCCAGAGGCTAAGCGGCGCATCATTGGCGAAGAATTTGTGCATATCTTTGAGGAAGAGGCAGGCAAGCTAGGGCAGGTGGATTTTCTGGCGCAGGGTACGCTGTATCCTGATGTGATCGAGAGTACGAGCCACGAGACGAGCGCGGCAGCGCGCATCAAGACGCACCATAACGTGGGCGGGCTGCCGGAGCAGATGGCGCTGCGGCTGGTAGAACCACTGCGTTATCTGTTTAAAGATGAGGTGCGCGAGGTGGGCCGCGAATTGGGGCTGCCGGAAGATTGGGTCTGGCGCCATCCGTTTCCTGGCCCTGGTCTGGCAATTCGGGTGATTGGCGCGGTGACAGAGGATCGGCTGGAGACGCTGCGCCGCGCTGATGTGATTTTGCTGGAGGAAGTGCGGCGTGCGGGACTCTATCGAGAACTGGGTCAGGTGTTTGCTGTGTTGACGCCGCTCCAGAGCGTGGGCGTGATGGGCGATGGTCGTACCTATGCCCATGTGGTTGCGCTGCGGGCTGTTACGACCGGCGATTTTATGACAGCAGATTGGGCGAGATTACCCTATGATCTGCTGGCGCGCGTGGCGAGTCGAATCGTCAATGAGGTTGCAGGCGTCAATCGGGTGGTCTATGATATTACCAGCAAACCACCTGCGACGATTGAATGGGAATGAGGATAGGTGTGATAGCGCGCCTGACGGCGTCTCAGCCGGGTCGTTGGGGCGATTGGCGTTGAGGCGATGGCTTTTGGGCTGATTGGCGTTTGGCGTGACGAGCGGCGCGGCGCTGAATCAGCGCCTCAGCCTGTTGCAAGATATGGTTATCGCTTTCGTAGGTAAGGTGCTGGTAGGCTTCGCGCAGGGGGAACCAGCGGACTTCATCATATTCGGCGTCGTGGAGTGAGAGGTTTCCGCCAGTTGGCTCCATCAAGAAGTAGCGCACATCTTTCTCATAGCGCAGGTTGTTGCGCACAAAAGAGTAGTGGATACTGCCAATGCTGCCCAGGATGCGCGTCTTTAGTCCGGTCTCTTCGCTGACCTCGCGCAAGGCCACCTGCTCTACCGTCTCGCCTTTGCGGGGAGTGCCTTTGGGAAGTGCCCAGATGCCAGAAGAGCTGCGTCCTACCAGGACAACTTCGATGTCCTCTGTTCCGTTATCTGGGGAGGGCGTTGGCGAGGAGCCGGAGGCGGATGACGCAGCCTGTCCTCGCCGGAAGACAACTCCGCCGGCTGAAAAGGCTCGCTGAGTCCGGTGTCTCTGCATGGATGACTTCGCGTTTCTTGAGGGCGCTTGCAGAGCAAGCATGGCGGGTGGCCGACTAGACGGCGGCTACCCGTTTCTCCCGATTAATCCGCAAGATTTTCAACAGATATTGCTCGGAGTTGAGGTAGTAAGGATTACGCTTGATGAACTTCCCGACAACGGCAATAGGATGGAGCTTGAGCATCTCGACCACCAGGCCACCTGGTAATTTGGAATAGTCGTAGTGCATCAATGCAATGATGGGGGCATTTTGGAAGGTAAACACAGCGTCGGAAGCGGCTTCATACTTCAGTATCTGCTCTGGTGTGGCAACATCGCGTGTCAGCCAGGTCATATCAATGGAGATGCGCACCGCCTGCCAGCCTTCGCGCAGCGCCTGAGCGATAAATGTCTGGTGGGTCGAGAGCAGGTGATAGGGATCAAAACGTTTTCCCACGAGAAAGGCTTCACGGTCACTGATGAGTGTAAGCTGTCCAGTTTCCTGGACAGACTCGACATCGACCCCTGCCTTGTTCAGCGTCTCTGCTAGATCATGGACGGTGTTAGGGGCGCCTGCAAAGAGGCATTTTTCTGACGCCGCCAAGCCCCCCTGAATCATGCGAGCCGTGACGCCAACAATGTCCCCAGCTTTGTTATAGAGTTGACAAATATGGGAGCCAGGGGGGACGCGCTCGGATTTTCCCTCAACGCTCAAATCCATCATTGCTGAGTACCTCCGCTTAAAGAGCGTTCGTGCAGTACCACGAGCTTACACTTCAGGTGTCTTTGCTTTCCCTCTCTCGACCTCGTCTGCACTTTCCTGGTATCCACTGCACGACATGAGTACATCCGTGAATGGGGATGGTGGCCTAAGAGCCAGCTTTGCCATATGGCTGTTTCCAAAAAGCAAATCCCCATTGGTCCTTCAACCAGCATGTAGCCGACCATTGAGGATAATGCCCCCTGGCCGGGCGCTGCAATACTGGTATGATTGGGACGTTGGCGGTAAAGCCTGCCTTGAAGCGTCTTTTAGAGTATAATCAAACGGGGCCGTCATGTCAAGCCGCACGATGGCTGAAGGCCGCAAAACAGCGGTATCTGCTCACATTTGGCCGATTGACAAGTACACAACCATATCAAGACGCCAACCGCATACCTTGTGCCAAGGAGCGACGTTGGCCTATCAGGGAGATAAGATGAATGTTCTCGTCATGGGCCAACTTTTATTAGGATTTCTGGCAGCGATAGCCCTCCTGGTTGGGGCGTTCTTTGTGCGGTTGAGGCGACGCTACCGCCGCCGGGTGGCGCTGCTGACGCCGATGAGTCCGCTGCTCCTGTGGCTTCCGTTGGCGGCAGCGGTTATGGTGGCTGGTGCGCTGGCACTGGCAGAGATTAGCTTGCTTGGCTATAATACGAGCCAGGATGTCGGTGGCTTAAGCTGGTTTGTGGTCGGTGCCTGCCTGATGATCTTTGCCAATCTGTGTGTGGCTCTCGCTGCGATTGCGCTGCGAGAGGCGTTGAAGGTTGCGGATATGGCAGACGAGAAATAGTACATTTGTACTATTTCTCAAGAAACTTTTGGCAATTATTGCCAAAAGTTTCTGAGCCTGGTAAAACCAGGGATACAATGATGAGTTTTCACCGTGCCGCTTGTGGAGCGGGATGGGATTTCAGTGCCTGTTATTAAATATCGCTTGCTTTGGGGCCGCTTGCCATTTACTGTGGACCTGTACGCTTGCGCTCACCCCTGATGTGTGCTATACTCGTTCACGGTGTCAGGATTGAAGCGGCCCCAGTGCTTGGTAGGTTGCTTCAGTCTCGTGTTCGTAAAGTAGAAGAATCACAAACACGTTGGTTAAAGGAGGCACATACCTTATGGCAGCCATTGGAAAGATCGAACTGATTCGCCGGGTGGCTCAAAGCACCGGGAAGAGCAACAAGGAAACCAGCGATCTGGTCAACGCCACGCTGGATGCAATCCGTGACTCGCTCAAAGCTGGTGAGGAAGTTCGCCTGGTCGGTTTCGGCTCGTTCTCGGTAAAGACAACGGCAGCTCGCACCGGGGTGAACCCGCAGACCCGCGCAAAGATTCAAGTGCCTGCGAAGCAGCGCGTTCGCTTCTCCGCTGGTAAGGAATTGAACGAGGCGGTAACGAAGTAACTCATTTTTTGCATAGGGAACTGCTTTCCTGCGCGCAAGGGCCAGAGAGGAAACAACGCGGCTTGCTTCCTCTCTGGCCCCTGTTGCTCTGAAAGCTATGCGTTTCTGCCTATGTTTCCCTTATGATGTTGAGAATTTCCGATGCCCTATGCCCTGCTTTGGGATTTGTACTCAGCTTAGCCAGATGCTATGCTAAGGAAGATATTTCCCTCCCCATGAAGATATACTGGTTTCTGGGTCTTTTTGATCTTTGAGTCATTCCTATTCTGGAAGAAAGGTGAGCGAGCCGTGAGTGAACAGATGGCAAGCGTTAATGTATCTGGTGGACCGCTGATGATTGGCGTAGACCTGGGAGGAACGCAGGTTCGTGCCGCCTTGGTACAGGATGGCAAACTGCTCTCGCGGGTGGGCTATCTCACTCAGGATGAAGATGGCTTTGAGGCTGTCATGGCTCGTATCAAAGAGGCGATCCGTGAGGCGGCCCGGCAGGGTGGGGTTTCGCTGGAGAAGGTGATAGGTGTCGGTATTGGGGCGCCAGGCCCACTGGATAGCCGCACGGGCATTTTATTTGCTCCACCCAACCTGAGCGGGTGGCATAATGTTCCTTTGCGTCGGATACTCTATGATGAATTTCATTTGCCGATCTATCTGGGTAATGATGCCAATCTTGCGGGGCTAGGTGAGCATATGTATGGGGCCGGGCGTGGGGTGCAGGATATGATCTATGTGACGGTGAGTACCGGCATTGGCGGCGGCATCATCGTTGGAGGGCGCGTGCTGGAAGGTGTGAGTGGGACCGCTGGCGAGATCGGCCATATGACGATTGATATTCATGGGCCACGTTGTAACTGTGGCAATATTGGGTGCCTGGAGGTGCTGGCGTCGGGTACAGCGATTGCCCGGCGCGCTGCCGAGGCAATTGAGGAGGGATTGGGAGAGGGAATGCTGGCAGTGGCGCGGGAGTTGGCTGAGAGGAAGAGTCCGCTGGCAGAAGAGGCCGGGCATAGCCGCTTTTCCCCAAAAACAGAGGTGGCTCCTTTATCTGAAGCGGCCCAAGTGGATGCTGCGGTGGTAGTGGAAGCCGCACGCCGGGGCGATCCGGTAGCTGCGGGGATTATGCGGCGCGCAGCAGAAAATGTGGGGGTAGGGATGGTCAATCTGATCCACCTGTTTAATCCGGCGCTGATCGTTATCGGTGGCGGTGTCTCCAAAGCCGGTCCGTTTCTCTTTGAGCCGATAGAGCAAGTGGTGCGCGAACGAGCAATGGAAGTGCCTCGCAAAGCAGTGCGCATTGTGCGCGCGGAACTCGGCGAGAATGTGGGGTTGCTGGGGGCAGCAGCCAATGTGCTTCAGCATTACACCGGCGCTGCCGCAGAAGTATGGTGAGGAAGCAATATGCAGCGCATTTTGTTGGATTGTGATCCCGGTCATGATGACGCTATCGCTATTTTGCTGGCGGCGCGGGCGCCAGGAGTTCATCTTGAGGCGATTACCACCGTTGCCGGGAATCAGACTCTGGAGAAGACGACGCGCAATGCTTTGAAGATATGCAGTGTGGCGGGTATTCGTACCGTGCCTATCGCGGCGGGGATGGATCGCCCATTGGTCCGTGATCTGCATGTGGCTGCGAATATTCACGGCGCATCGGGTCTGGATGGTCCATCACTGCCTGAGCCGGACCTGGCGCCCGCGCCGATTCATGGAGTCGACCTGTTGATCGAGCGCTTGCTGGCTTCTGATGGAGACCTTGCTGTCGTAGCGACAGGGCCGCTGACAAATGTGGCGATGGCAATGCGACGGGAGCCACGCATTCTCCCTAAAGTCCAGCAGATTGTGCTGATGGGTGGGGCTATCGGCCTGGGCAACACGACTCCGGCGGCAGAGTTCAATATCTCTGTGGACCCGGAAGCGGCCCATATTGTATTCACCTGTGGGCGGCCCGTTACCATGATTGGATTGGATGTGACGCACCAGGCACAGGCAACGCCAGAGGTGCGAGCGCGCATTCGCGCGCTCGGCAACCCTGTGGCGCGCCTGGTAGATGATTTGCTGGGGTTTTTTGGGGGAACCTATCTCCAGGTGTATGGTTTCCCGGCGCCTCCTGTCCATGACCCGTGCGCAGTGGCCCAGGTGATTGATCCGACGCTGATACGCTGCCGCTCCATGCACGTTGATATTGAACTGCGCGGCGAGTGGACCACAGGCCGCACGGTTTGTGATATGTATGGCAGAACTGGTAAGCCCGCCAATGCAGACGTTGGCCTGGAGTTAGATGTGCCGCGTTTTTGGGATATGCTGGTTCAGACACTGGCTTCTTACAACTCGTAGGCGGAAGTCTCTCAGCTTTGTGTTCAGATGTTAGCGCTGGGCTGCGGGTTGAGGAGCCATGTCGCGCGCAATCTCCTCGAAACGGGGCAGGATAAACCACGCGGCGCCCAGGCCGAAGAGAAAGCCGGTAATCGTTCGTAAGATTACGTCACTCTCCCGCCAACCAAGAAGCTGTGTCCCTCCGTCGAGCGCCATCGGCAAAATGAGCAGCAACCAGAGCTTCCAATCGAGTGGGCGAATATGACCACGCAAGCGGGGGATAATTGCCAGCGTCAGGCTTCCCAGGAAGAGGGTGGTATAGATCGCCAGGCAGCGCTCGCACAGGCAGACCTGATGCCCAAACAAATAATACGAGTGCGATGGTATCTGATCGCAGACGCCGTGATAGGTGTGGATGAGCCAGGAGGCGGCTCCATTTTCACCGAAATAGGCGAGAACTGGTGCAAGAAAGGCGCCCCCAAGGAACAATGCCAGAAGGCTGTTCATAAGCGCCAGCCAATGCCGACCCACAGATCTGGCACACACCTCGACGATCCGTACTACAGCGCGGCTGAAGGCCCGGCGGCGCGGCGAAAGCCCTTCAATATGATCGTCCCACTCGGGTTGATAGATGTTTGGAATCTCAGGTCTGATAGGTTCATTTGCCATACTGCTCTCACCTGCTTCTATTGCCTGGCAAATGCCCGCCGCAGGTCTTCCTCACCGATACGTCCCTCGACGATGCGTTGACCATCAATGAGAATGACGGGAATTCGATAGCGATAGGTTTCAAAAATGGTCGGGTCAGTTCGGATGTCGATTTCGGTCAGTTCAAAAGTGATTTCGGCTGCTAACCCTTCGAGCAGATCGCGGGCGTCATCGCAGAGATGACAGCCAGCTTTGGTGTAAAAGATGACATGGTGTAATCTGGCTGATGTATCTGGTGGCATTCTTCGTTCTGTCTCTGGTAATCTGTTGCGTTCGTTTCCTCTCTGCCGGTTTCCCATTCTATGTTATCATAGCATAGCCCGCCAGAGTCGGCAAGCAAATTGCGAAGATTGTTAACAGGTGCAGGAGTGGGTAGCAGGGATCGTTTTGGATGTTCTGGTGCTTGCCGCTTCCAATAACAGATGATACGCTATGTGCTGCTGCCTGATGAAGTGTTGCCATCCAGGAGGAACTGCCCAGGGTGTATCTGAAACGTCTGGAACTACATGGTTTTAAGAGTTTTGCCATGCGCACTGAACTGGAGTTTGCGCCAGGTATTACCGCGATTGTTGGTCCGAATGGGAGCGGGAAAAGCAACGTAGCCGACGCGGTGCGTTGGGTACTGGGCGAGCAGAGTATGCGTCAACTGCGCGGCAAGAAGAGCGAAGATATTATCTTTGCTGGCGCCCAGGGCAAGGCAGCGATGGGTATGGCGGAGGTTTCGCTCTTCCTGGATAACAGCGCGGGCTGGCTCCCATCGGAATATACAGAAGTCAAGATTACACGGCGCAGCTATCGGTCAGGCGAAAATGAATATCTCATCAATAATACCAAAGTGCGCTTGCGCGACTTGTTGATCTTGCTGGCGCAGGCGCGCGTTGGTCACGATTCGTATACGGTCGTTGGACAGGGATTGGTAGACGCGGCATTGAGCCTGCGCGCCGAAGAGCGCCGCGCGCTTTTTGAGGACGCGGCAGGTATTCGCCATTTTCAGGCGCAGCGCGATGATGCGGAAACGAAGCTGCTGCAAACGGAGCAGAATCTGGCGCGGCTGCGCGATATTCTGGCGGAGATCGAGCCTCGACTTGCGCCATTGGCCGAGCAGGCGCGCCGCGCGCGTGAGTATGCAGCCGTCCAAGCAGAGTATCAAAGCAAACTCTCGGCCTGGTACGCGCAGCAGTGGAAGAAGGCACAGGCGCAGCGACAGCGCGCTGAGGCGGCTGAGGCTGAGCGCAGTGCGGAGATGGCGCGTATCCAGGATGAACTGGGCAAGCGCGATGGGAGCCTGCGCGATGTGCGCGTTGAGCAGGAACTGCTGGCGGTCCAGATCAGCGGGCTGCGCAAGACGCGCGGTGAGTTGATAAACCGGACGCAGACGCTGGAGCGCGAGGTTGCGGTTGGCGAAGAGCGTCTTGCCAGCCTGTCGCGCCAGCGGGGCGAATTGGAGGTTGAGCAGGAGCAGCAGGGCCAGCAGGCAGCAGCAGCGGCGCAGCGTATCACTGCGCTCCAGCAGCAGATTACCGAGTTGGCGGATCAGGTGGCGCAAGGTGCCGATACGTTGCAGGAGATGGAGCGCGATCTGGCTTCGCTTCGCCAGCGCCAGGAGAGCGAGGAAGCACGGTTGCGGGCTGCGCAGCGCGAAGTCATTCAGATACAGACTCGTCTGGGAGCTTCGCAGTCGGAACTGGGGCGCCTTCAGCGGCAGCTTGGCGAGCGCAATCGCAATCTGGCGATGCGCCGCGAGACACTGGCCCAGAGCCAGGAGCGCCTGAACGCTGCGCAGAGTAAACTGGAAGCGCAGCAGCAACTGCTGGCAGCGGCGCATAGTGAAGAGGAGCAGCTTGCGACCAAACGCCAGCACCTATCAAGAACTATCAGCGATGCCCAGGACGAGCAGGAGCGCCTGCGCGAGTCGCTGGGGGAAGCCAGGCGCGCGCGGCAGGGAGTTGCTGATCGGCTGGCGCTTTTGCGCGAGTGGCGTAACAGCCTGAGCGGTTACAGCGATGGCGTGCGCGCGCTGCTCCAGGCGCCCAGCGGGAAGATTCCGCCGATTATCGGGACGGTAGCGCAATTGGCAACGGCGGCGGAGGGACTGGAGCCAGCGTTGGAGGCGGCGTTGGGGCCACTGCTTCAGGCAGTGGTAGTTTCTTCGGCAGATGATGCGCTGGCCTGCCTGGAATATCTGCGATCCATACGTGGTGGCCGGGCACTGCTGGTATGGGCCGGCCCTGGAGGGAGTGATGGTGCCGCGTCTTCCAGCGCTGATGGGGAAAGCCAGCGCGCTCAGAAGCAAAGCGGCGGCTATTTCGGCCAGCGAGCATCGGCCCTGGTCTCCAGTCTTCCAGAATATCGCGCCCTTTTTCAGCGATTACTCGATGACGCGATTATCGTTAATGATCTGGCATCAGCAGGAAGCTATCTGGAGCGAGCGGCATATGGGAGGCCGGAGGCTACCGAAGGGGATACGAAGTCAGGCCAGGGGTCGGGCGCTGTTCCGGGGTGGGTGCCCCAGCGCATCGTGACGGCGGCTGGTGAGGTTTTGCATGTGCAAGGGTGGTTGAGTGGCGGCCAGACAGCAGATGCGAACCAGGGTTTGCTGGCGCGGGAACGCGAGCTGCGCGAACTGCCTACCCTTCTCGCGCAGCACGATCTGGCGATTGAGCAGCGCGAAAGGCTGCTCGATCAAGCGCGCCAGTCTCAGGACGCACGCAAAAAGGAACTGGCAGCGCTTGAGCACGAGGCTCAGCAGGTGGGGGCGCGGCTGGCGGCACTGAACCGCGAGGTGCAGAGCTTGCGCCAGACGGCAGAGCGCGCGCTGAGTGAACTTCAGGTAGGCCGCTCGGTGGAGGAACAGCTTGCCGGGGAAGTGGCCGGTCTGGAACAGGAACTGGCGGCTGCCCAGGCGCGCGTTGCCGAGCAAGAGGCGGCGCTGCGTGATGCCAATGAACGCGCAGAGGAGGTGCAGGAAGAGGTTGGGCAGCAGGCACGCCAGTTCCGCGAGCGCCAGGAAGAACTCAATCGCCAGCGCACCGCTCTGGCCGTCCAGCGCCAGGAGGAGAAGACGCTGGGGCAAAATCTGGAGCAGCAGCGCACGCAGGCGCGCGACCTGGAGGCGCAAATACAGCGGCGAGCAGAGCGGCTGACGGAGATGGAGCGTCAAGCTGCGGACCTGAAGGAGCAAATGGTCCGCCAGAAAGCTGCGCTTGAAGACCTGCGAGCGCAGGCGCAAGAGAACGGCGCGCGCTTGCGCGAGGCTGAGGAGCAGGCGGTGATACGGAATCGGCAGGTGCTGGAACTGGAGCGCAGCCAGGGTGAACTCCGCCAGGAGCAGGCAAAGCTGGAAGTGGAGTATCGTCGCTGCCTGCTCGATGTACAGCGCAGCCGCGATACGCTTGAGACGTTGTTGCAGCAGATGCAGGAAGAACTGGGGGTGAGCGATCCGGCGCTGTTGTTGGAACAAGGTATCGGTGAGGATGAAATAGAGCGCGACGATGTTGAAACAGGGGCTACGCGGCGGCGCATTGATGAACTGCGCGCCCGCCTGAAAGAATTAAGCAATCACGATCCCAATGCGCTCCAGGAATATGAGGATGCGCGCGAGCGCTATGAGTTTATGACTTCGCAGGTTCAGGATATGGAAGCGGCAGCAGCCAATTTGCGCCAGTTGATTGCTGAATTGGATGCAACGATGAAGCGCCAGTTTGAAGAGACGTTTTACGCGGTCAATGAGCGCTTTCGCCGCCATTTCACCACCCTCTTTCGCGGAGGATCTGCGCATCTAGAGTTGACGGCTCCAAAAGATGAGGAGCGCAATGGGCCAGCGGGAGGAATTGAAGTGCTGGTGCAGCCGCCGGGCAAAAAAGTGCAAGACCTCTCGCTGCTTTCTGGTGGGGAGCGCGCGCTGGTGTCAGCGGCCCTCTTGTTTGCGCTGCTGGAGACGAACCCACCCCCTTTCTGTTTCATGGATGAGGTGGATGCGGCGCTGGATGAAACGAATGTGGTGCGCTTCTGCGATATTCTTACGACGCTCTCGGAGCGTACCCAGTTTATCGTTGTTACGCATAATCGGGTGACAATGACTGCCGCTGGAGCGCTTTATGGGGTCTCGATGGGTGCCGATAGTATCTCGCGTATTCTCTCGATGCGTATGGCAACCGTTGGCTCGTAAGCGAACGATGAAGGAGGTCTGTTGATGACGCTGCCAGTCGTCACATTCGAGGATTTTCAGCGTATCGAGATGCGGGTAGGCCGGATTCTGGCGGCTGAGCCGTTCCCTGAAGCGCGCAAGCCAGCCTATAAGCTGCGCATTGATTTTGGGCCAGAGATTGGGATAAAACAATCGAGCGCCCAGTTAACCGCGTTGTACACGCCAGAGCTTCTGATTGGCCGCCTGGTTGTGGGGGTCGTCAATTTTCCTCCGCGCCGGGTGGCCGGATTTAACTCTGAGGTGCTGGTGTTGGGCGCAGCAGATGCTGAAGGCGCGGTCGTGTTGTTGGAGGTGGAACGCGAGGTTCCGCTGGGGGCACGTATTTTTTAAGCATCATCTGGAGATTACGGAAGAAGGTGCGCTGGCAAATGAGATCACACGGACAGAACAATGGGCTACCGCTGCGCCCCCATGTCTATTACCTGGAAATGATTGTCGGGCCGATGTTCAGCGGAAAATCGGAGGAGCTGATTCGGCGCGTGCGCCGGGCGATGATTGCTGAGCAGCAGGTTCAGGTCTTTTATCCCGCGCAGGATACGCGGACGAATAATGGGTCGATTGCTTCTCGCAATGGACTAACGGTTGTGGCTGAGCAGGTCGCTGCCATTGCTGACTGCCGTGATCGTTTGTTCTCGCTGCCTCATTTGCCAGATGTGGTCGGGTTCGATGAGGCTCAATTTTTTGATGCTGGCCTGGTGCCGCTGGTAGAAGAACTGCTGGTCAATGGAGTGCGCGTGATTATCGCAGCCCTTGATCTCGATTTTGCCGGTCGACCATTTGGCCCGGTCATTCCTCATTTGCTGGCAATGGCTGATCGGGTCGATAAGCTCACTGCCGTCTGCGCGGTGTGTGGCTCAGAGGCAGCGGTGCGCTCGCAGCGGTTGGTGGATGGCCGCCCGGCCACGAAAGATAGCCCACAGGTGCTGGTTGGGGATAGGGCAGAGGGCTACGAGGCGCGCTGTCTCCGCTGCTATGAACCACCACGATAAGCGACGATACGCAGCAACGCGCTCCTAAGTTGTGAAAAGCGAGATAGGCGTTGGCGAGGTCAGGTGAATTGGTCAGACTTGGATAGAAACTGGCAAACGGGTGTTTGACGCCTCGCAGCAGGAGGTAGTGTCATAGCTTTTCCCCTTTCAAAAAGATGGAGTATGTTTTCCGGGCGTGCATCTTCTGATCCGTTATGCGCGCCCGGCCAAAGCTGGATAGACGAGATCGGACGGGCCAATATATTCTGCTGCCGGGCGAATCAGCCGGTTATCACGGAGCTGCTCCAGGACATGGGCGGTCCAGCCAACGGTGCGGCTGGCTGCAAACGTAGGGGTGTAGAGATCGGCTGGCAGCCCGACGCCGCGCAGCACGGCTGCTGCATAGAACTCTACGTTCGTATACAGCCTGTGTCCGGGCTTGTATTCCTCCAACAAGCGTAAGGCGACATCCTCAACATGATGAGCCAGGGCAAGCCATGCGGCATCTTGCGCGCTCGATAGTTCATCTGCCAGCTTGCGCAGCGCTACTGATCGTGGGTCTGCGGTCTTGTAGGCCCGATGCCCGAAGCCCATGATCCGGTCACCGCGTTCAAGCGCTGCTCGTAACCAGGGTTCGGCCTGATCTGCTGTACCTATCGCTTCCAGCATCTCCGCAACTTTGGCGGGAGCGCCACCGTGCAATGGTCCTTTGAGTGCGCCAATAGCGCCGACCACGCAGGAGACCAGATCAGAGAGGGTCGAGGCAATGACTCGCGCGGTGAAGGTCGAGGCGTTCATGCTGTGATCGGCGGTCAGCACAAGATAGGCGTCGAGCGCGCGCACATGACCGGGGGCTGGCTCTGCGCCGTTGAGCAGATAGAGGTAATGGGCGGTGTGGCTCAGGTCGGGGCGCGAAGCGGGCATTGGCTGCCCCTGCCGGTGCCGGTGAAATGCCGCCAGGATGGTGGGAATTTTCGCTGTGAGGCTGATGACCTGCTGGATAGATGGAGGACCGGTAAAATCGCCAATGCTGCCCAGAGCCGAGACGGTGGTGCGCAGCACATCCATTGGATCGGCCTCCATCGGATGTGCCTGGATGATCTGTTGGATGCTTTCCGGCAGGTCGCGCTGGTCGGCCATTTGGGCGCGCAGCCGGGCGAGTTCGCCTGCGTCGGGCAGCCGCCCATACCAGAGCAGATAAGCGGTTTCTTCAAATGTGGCATGAGCCACCAGGTCGCCAATCGCATAGCCACGATAGAGCAGCCTGCCGGCATTCCCATCAACCAGGCTGAGCGTTGTGGTGGCGGCAATGACACCTTCTAATCCTTTTCCACTCATGGTTGCTCTTTCTCCTTTGAAATGCTCTTCTGAAATCTTTTTGCCCACTGACAGATCAGCTTTGGGATGGGCAAATCACATGATTTGCATATATTATAGTTGATTTATATTGATTTGTAAAGATGTATATTGATGAAGATTGACGAATCTGTTGCCGCCTTCATATACTGATATTGGATACAGATGAAGCAGCTAGCTGCTTCTGTGGTAATGCTGTTTTGGAAAGGAGGAATCAATGATGGTGGTGATGGAAGGGGAAGAATATCTGACGGCTGAGGAGGCGCGCAGCTTGCTGGGGGTGAAAGTGGCTACGCTCTATGCCTACGTGAGTCGTGGCCTGCTCGCAAGCTATCGTCAGGGTATCAAACGGCAGCGGCTCTACAAAAAGAGTCAGATCGAGGCGCTGCTTGGACTGAGGCCCGGTGGAAAAGCGGAGGCGGATGTGGGCGCAAGCCCATCTCCTGGCGCTGAGCCTGAGAGCGATGAACCGCAGATTCCTACCGCAGAATCCTGGATTCCATATACCTGATACATACCCGATACCTGCAAAAGACTTGATACTTGAAAAAGCCAGGTCAAGCCGGGGGCAAGCGGCCAGGAGAAGGCTGATGTTATGCTGGCATCATTTGTTGCGGGACAGGACAAAATGGGTTAACTCGTCCAACAGGTCTCGATCTGGACCTGGTGGGAACTGACGCAGCTTCTTGCGGGCAAGTTCGGCAAATCGTTGGGCCTCGTCGCGTGCCGCTTGAATGCCTGGCCCCTGAGCAACCCAATGGACAATGGCGCTCAGGTGGTCGTTATCGACCTCTTTAGAAGTAAGGAGATGACGAATTTCGTCGCTGTGGCCGTTGTTCTGCGCCTGAAGGGCATAGATCAATGGAAGGGTGATAAGCCCCTGCCGCAGATCGTTGCCGACTGGCTTCCCAACCGTCTCCTCTGTGCCGGTATAGTCGAGTACATCGTCCACGATCTGAAAGGCGATGCCCAGATTGAGGCCAAATTCATACAGCGCGTCAGCTTGTTCTGAAGTTGCGTCGCTCACCATCGCGCCCCCCTTGCAGGCAGCAGCCATGAGGGAGGCGGTTTTACCAGAGATACGTTTCATGTAGGCATCAACAGAGAGATCAAGCTGGCCTGCTGAAAGCGTTTCTAGAATGGTCCCCTCGCAGATCATAGCAACGGTGTCAGAAAAGAGATGAATCACGCGGGTATCATTCAGATCGGCAATAATGCCAGCACTCCGGGCGAAGAAATAATCGCCAAGCAAGATGGCAACCGATTCGCCCCAACGGGCATTGACGGTGGGGATGCCTCTGCGGGTATTGGCGTGATCGATGATGTCGTCGTGGATCAAGCTCGCCAGATGCACCATTTCAAGGGCTACACTGACCAGAACCAGTTTCTCAGACTGATAATTTGCTAGCTTGCCAGAGAGCAGCGTCAGCGCTGTGCGCAGATGTTTACCAGGCGAGCTGAGCGCGTGAGCGCTGGCCGCATTGAGAATATCAAGTTTGGAACTGGCATATTGCTGAAAGGTATGCTCGACAACATCAAGGTCTTGCTGGATGCCGGAGAATAAGCGGCTCAACGTGGCCGTGTCCTTCATGAAGCCTCCCCAAATGGCCGCAAGAATAATAATAGGCAGGACGCGCACCAGTGCGCATCAACTCTAATATGCCTTCCTGCTCATTAAAGATTATAGCATGATGCTGCCAGGAAGACATCCGTGGGCAAGCATGAGGTGCCCTCGGTTGTGAGATGCCTTTAGCTGGTAGATGGAGGAATAGGTGAGTTGCTGGCTGGCCCGGCAGCGTTGGTTTCGCCATTTGAGGAGTTATGGAGGTTCTCTTCACCTGGAAGTCGCAGCCGTACCCGCAGTTCTTCTAGCCGCATAGGCTGGGTTGACTCGCGCTCCAGGATCATCAACTGTTCCGCGCCTCGCATCAACTCGCCAATGCGCGGGCGCATATGCAGGTTGGAGCGTGGAATACGTTTCCACTGGTTGATGGCGGCATTGTAATAGTTGGCGCGATAGCAGAGATAGCCAAGCGTGGCGCGGGCATCGAAGATAGTAACGCGCTGCCACAGGAAGGCTTCCTCGATAGGGTTTTGTATGGCCTCTTCGTCGATCTCTGGAATCGTCTCCACCAGATGGTACATGGGTTTGCCAAAGAGCAGGAATGGGTAGCCATAGAAGAGAGCAAGCTGGCGAGGGCCAGACTTCTTGAAAGGATACAGGCCCACAAAGTAGCTGCGTGTCCAGCGGCCACTGCGCCAGACAATGATGGCAATCAGCAGCGCGACAAAACGGGCCAGATAGCGCTCCCAGGTAAAAGGGGCGAGCGCCGCAGCTACGGCAAGCATGGCAAAGCCCGCGCCAAGTGTCCAGGCGCCGTAGACAAGTCGGCGGCGGTCCCAGCCGAGTAGATCGAAGTGGTGGTGCATTGGTGTTGCCATGAAGGGCAGCGGGAATTCAGTATGCGGGACCGTCTGCTTTATATCGGCATAGCGGATCACCTGCAAGAAGTGCCGGAAGAAACGGGTGAGGATGCGCGCCGAGTAGAGGGCTGAGAGTCCCTCCAGGACGAAGGCGCCGCCGATGAAAATCAGCGGTAATTCCTGACGCGAGACGATGGCAATCAAGCCCAGCAGGCCACCCAGGCCGAGCGCGCCGCTGTCTCCCATGTAGATGCGCGCCGCGCGCTGCACCAGGCGGCTTGGACCGCGTGCGGCCCAGGCAGAGGGCCAGTTATGCGGCAGAAAGCCAAGTGCCGCGCCAGCCGCCGCCAGCGCTACCACAATGAGCGGATTACTGGTAACATCTTGTTGAGCCAGGATAATAACAGCGAAGGCCAATGCTGCGCTGACAATCAGCCCTCCTGCCAGACCATCGAGGCCGTCGGCAAAATCGACTGACAGCGCGGTTGCACTGCTGACGGTGCTGGTCAGTAAAAGAAAAAAAATCGGCCAGGCAAAATGCACATGCTGGATAATAGGGCCAAGTAAGGGCACTTCACTATATGGCGAGTAAGCGTGCTTGGCAGACGGGATCAGCCGATTGAGCGCCGCGCCAACGAGAAGTGAGACCAGGAGGACGCCTGCAAATTTTTGTAATTCTGAGATGCCGCTTCCCCGGCGAAATTTCTGAAGATCGTCAATGAAGCCAACCAGGGTGAAACCCGCCAGCCCGGCCAGAAGAATGATGAGCAGCATCCATTGATCTGGAGAGATATTGAGCAGCCACCCGGTAATGATACTGGCGCCAATTGCTGCGATTGCCATAGCCGGTCCACCTACCAGCGGGAGTTCCATTGCTGGAACTTCGCGCCCACCTGCTGGTTGCTCGACGCGGCGCGCGGCGGAGTTCAGGTCGAAACGGAAGCTGCCCGTTGATTGATCTGGCCGGAACGTTCCTGGTTTATGCTCGCCACTGCGAAAGTGTGGGAAAAGGTGGCGCGCAACCAGGCAAAGGGCCGCGCTGATGATGACGGCTGCGGCAAACCCAAGCAGGATAACCAGACTAGTATCAGGCAGGGAGGTGGATGAGAAGACCGTAAAAAGGGTGTGTAGAGAAAATTCGCTGGTTACAGCCATAGCACCTCGCCCCCCTTGGGTGTTCGCTTTTTTGAGATGCGTGAGAGATTGCTGGCTTCGGGTAATAGGTTCGAGTCGTTAGATCGTTTCATCGGGTGTTTCTGAAGTGTAGAACGCCTCTCTTACAAGGTGAGTAACGCTGGCCCTATTGTATCATGCCCATCTATAGTGGTGGGAAGGGCGTCTGAGTCCTGGCTGGCGCAGCCAGGCTTCCAAATAAAGACGTATCATTGCAAGTTTTATGCACTCTGGGGCCGGGCTTCTCCAGGCCAGGTTTTTCTGCTGACACCCACGCTCCTCAAGCCCATCGGTCTTGAACCTGCTTCCGGGTGATGATACACTGCATGCGAAAAATGGCCGCGCTTCGTTTCCTTGCCCGGTTAGTTTTGTATGCAGGAGTACCGACGGATGCAGATCACATTTTTGGGCCAGGCTGGCCTGTTTATAGAGACCCAAGGGAAAAGTATCCTCTGTGACCCCTGGTTTAATCCGGCCTACTTTGCTTCCTGGTTCCCTTTTCCCAGTAACGAGGGCATTGCGCCTGAGCGAATTGCCAACCCAACGTATCTCTATATCTCCCATCTCCATCACGATCATTATGATCCTGAATTTCTTGCCAAACATGTCTCAAAAAAGGCCACTGTAATTCTGCCAGATTATCCCCTCGATCATCTGGAGCGCGAACTGCGCCGCCTGGGGTTCACGTCTTTTTTGCGCACAGAAAATAATGTGCCTGTCGTCACTGATGGACTGAAGTTGATGGTTATGGCGCTGGCGGCTCCTACTGATGGACCAATTGGCGATTCGGCGCTGTGCATTGACGATGGGGAAGTGCGGGTGCTGAATCAGAATGATTCGCGTCCTATTGATATGGAAGCCTTACTGGCCCAAGGACCATTTGATGCCCTCTTTCTCCAATACTCTGGCGCGATCTGGTATCCAATGGTCTATGATTTCCCGCCAAAGATGAAGGCTGCCCTGGGGCGAAAGAAACGTGCTGATGGCATGGCCCGTGCCTACCGCTATATCGAAATGCTCGCCCCCCGCTTTGTGGTGCCTTCTGCCGGGCCACCTTGTTTTCTCGACGATGATCTCTTTGGTCTGAACGATTTTGACCGCGATCCCTCCAACCCATTTCCAGATCAGACGGTCTTCCTGGAATATATTGCTGAGCGCGGCGTCTTTGATGGCCGGTTGATGCTGCCTGGCAGTGTGGGTATCCTCACACCTGGCAGCTTCACAATCACCCATCCTGTGCCTGATGAACAGGTGCAGGCAATCTTTACTGATAAGCGAACGTATCTGCGCGAGTATCAGACCAGGAAATGGCCGCTGATTCAACAAGAGCGCGCAAGCTGGCCGCGCGGTCAGGTCGATGTTCTGGCAGAGCTACAACAGTGGTTCGAGCCGTTGCTGGCCCAGGCTGATTATATTTGCGCCGGAATCAACGACGCGGTTCTGCTTGATCTGCATGAGTTGGGGGTGTTGGTCGACTTTCGGACGCGCAAGGTGACGCAGTGGCAAGGCGAAGATTGGGCATATCGCTTCCGTATTGATCGCCGCCTGGTCGAATCCTGTATTCTTCACCACCACGAGGATTGGGTCAACGAACTCTTCCTCTCGTGCCGCTTTGAGGCCAGCCGTCGAGGGAAGTATAACGATTATATCTACACGTTTTTTAAGTGTTTGAGCGAAGAGCGTTTGCAGTATGCTGAGGGCTTCTATGCTGAGAATGGCCCGACGCAGGGCACCTGGGAGGCCGCTGGCTATCGTATCCAGAAGCGCTGCCCACACATGAAGGCTGATCTGACGCGCTTTGCAGTCATCGAGGATGGTGTGCTGACCTGCCGGTTGCATAACTGGCAATTTGAGCTGGCATCCGGGCGCTGCCTGACTTCTACCGGCCACACTCTCTACGCCAAGCCTATCGAGCAAGAGGCCAAAAAGGAACAAGAAGGATCATAAGCATACCGATGCCGGAGCAGGGATACTACGATGGGCACTGCACCGCTGACGCGAAAGACCACAACCACTGATCGCATGGCACGATGGTTTTCTGCGCCTGTGATCGTTGGGCTGATGCTGCTCCTGGCATTGCTCTTTGCCTTCCTGGTGATCTCTGCCAGATCAACGACAGCAGCAGGGGTGATTGCCCCTGACTGGGGATTGGCAGGTTTGCGCATTGGCCTGGCAGCGGTGTTGGTGGGAGGACTGCTCCTGGTAAGCTGGTTGTTCTTATGGCGCCTCCAGCGACGGCCTGCACCACCATATGGTGCTGTTGTCGCGCTGCTGTTGGTGCTGGTTGGCGCTGCTGGAATACTTGGCGCTGCGCCCCTGGATCGCCTTCAGGGGCGCTGGTTTGAGGGGCAGGGCCAGTATGGACTTGCGCTGGCGGCCTATCAACTCAGCGGCGATATGCTGGCGACCAGCCAGGATATGGCGCGCATCAGCATCGAGTGGGCTAAACAACTGAGCGCCCGGCAAGCGTATGCAGATGCCATCACACAACTTGAGGCAGTAGTCTTGGACTACAATGCCAATACGGCGCCAGGGGCGCAGGCCAGGCTTGCTCTGATCCAGGATTACCTGGCCTGGGGTGATCAGGCGCAGCAGCAGCAGCATTTCAGTGATGCGCTCACGCGCTATGAAACTGTACAGAAGGCCGACTATTGCGCTGCCTCGTGTCAAGTGCAGGTTCACCTCCGTCTTGCTCAGGCGCTGCTTGGGTGGGCGCAGCAGCTAACGGCCAAACAGCAATATTCTGCTGCCATTGCTGCCTATCAGCAACTGGTGCAGGACTACAGCGATACACCGGAGAGTCAGGAGGCTGAGCAAGCTCTGACGGCTCCTCAGCCGTTAACGGGGCACCTGATCTATGAGGATAAAGCACCAGCAGCACATTTCCAGGTGCTGCTGGCAAGCCAGTGGACGTTTGACACCACCACGCAGGTGTTTGCATTGTCGGGAGTGCAGTACACTGCGCAGACCGATGCTTCTGGCTTATTTACAATACCATCGGTGATGGTCGGAAATACCTACTTGATTGCCTGGATAGACCCCGCTGGTCACGGGGGGACATGCAAAACCACGAATAATCAACCGTTATATAAAGTGCAAGTGCCACCCCTGCGGGCTGATGATGTGGGTGCAATTGACATTGATTGTGTCTAGTCGGTCGCTGCTGGTCAGTTCTTCGCTAAGAGACGCCCTGTGCTTGTTGTGCAAGATAGCACTGCTGCGTTAGTATGCAGGTGAATTGTCGCTGCCAGCCTATGCCAGCCCCTGGTTGGGGCGAGAGAGGATGTTGGTGCCTATGGATACTATCGCTCAAGATGCGCCCAATCTCGCGCGTGTCCCGCTCTTTGCCGAGCTAGATGAAGAGAGCCTGAAAGAATTATCCGCAGTTGCGCGCAAGCGCGTCTTCCGCCAGGGTGAGGTGATTTTCCACCGAGATGATCCCGGCCAGGTACTCTATATCGTCAAGGAAGGCAAGGTTAAAATTGGGCTGACCAGCCCGGATGGTCAGGAAGTCTCCCTAACGGTCTTTGGCGCAGGCGAATGCTTTGGCGAACTGGCAATTCTTGACAGCGAACCTCGCTCTGCGGACGCCATTGCGTTGGAGCGGGTCGAGGTCTATACGCTTCAGCGCCAGGATTTCATCAACGTGGTCATGAATCATCCCAAGATTGCAATCCAGGTCATGAAAGTTCTGTCGCAGCGGCTTCGCCAGGCTGATAATCAGATTGAGGATTTGCTGTTTCTGGATGTCTATGGTCGCGTGGCAAAAAAACTGCTGGAACTTTCGGAAACGCATGGCGCGCCAACCAGCCAGGGGATTCGTATTGAGCTGCGGCTGACACAGCAGGAACTGGCATCGATGGTCGGGGCCTCGCGCGAGAGCGTGAATAAAGTGATGGGGTATTTTACTGATAAGCGCTATATCATGACCGATAAGCATAAGATTACGCTGTTGAAGCTGGCCGATCTGCGAAAGCGGGTGTATTGATGCGCTTCCGTGACCAATTTCGCCGGATAACCGTTCTGCAAACAAGAGAGAAGGACACGCGGTTGTGTTGGAGAAGAATGGCGAAGCCGAGCAGTCAGGGACGCGAGATGGGGGGCTGATGGTGAGGAGCGTTGCTCAGAATCAGCGTGCAATCCAGGGTACAGACTCGCCACCGCCGCTGGCTGCTCCTCGCCATCTGCCGCTCTGGTATCTTTTCAAGGCCATGCGCCCGCGCCAGTGGACGAAGAATCTGCTGGTCTTCGCCGGGGTGGTGTTTGCCCAGCGGGCGCTGGATTTTGCGGCGCTGGGCCGTGCGGCTGGGGCTTTTGTCGTGTTCTGCCTGCTTTCGAGTATGATCTATCTGATCAACGATTTGAGCGATCTGGAATCAGATCGCCAGCATCCGACAAAACAGTATCGCCCGCTCGCATCGGGCCAGCTACAAGTGCCAGTCGCGCTCATCGGTGTTGGCCTGCTTGCGGCCTTGGCGGTGATGTTGACGGTTCTGCTGGCTGCCTGGCCTGCGGCGGCTGGTCCAGGGCAAAGTTTGCATCTGACGCTCTCGCCCCTCCGGCTTACGGTCGCGGCTAGCCCGCCTTCTCCGCCCGATACCCAATATGGGGTTCTAGGCAATCTGGGAGGAGGCAGATGGCTCTTCGCCATTGTGGCCGCATCGTTTGTCGTGCTGAATCTCGCCTATACGTTTCGGCTCAAACATGTCGTCATTCTTGATGTCTTTTGCATCGCGGCGGGCTATGTGGTGCGAGCGATGGCCGGGGCGGTGGTCATTCCGGTGCCTATTTCTCCCTGGCTTTATCTCTGCGCGATTTTCCTCTCGCTGTTCCTGGCGCTGGGCAAACGTCGCCAGGAACTGCTGCTGCTGGAGGCCGATGCTGGCCTGCACCGGCGCGTGCTGCTGGATTATAGCCCCCAACTGCTCGACCAGATGATTCTGATCGTCACTTCGGCAACGGTGATGTCATACAGCCTGTATACGTTTCAGAGTACGACGGGCAATCATCGCTTGATGGTTACGATTCCTTTTGTCTTATATGGCATTTTCCGCTATCTCTATCTCATCTATAACAAGATGGAAGGTGGCAGCCCGGAGGAGATTCTCCTGCGCGATAAGCATGTTCTCAGCGCTGTGGCGCTCTGTGTGCTGAGCATGCTGGCGCTCTTATACCTGTCTTTCTAAGGCGGGGCTGTGCCCGGCGTAGGGGCTGAATGGTGCAATGACTCATTTACGCACGAAAATTCTGATCTCACTGGCGTTTGGCCTGGTGGTCATCGCCGGTGTCTCATTTTATGCGGATTTGCCGCATCTGCTCCAGGCGCTCAGGCTTTTTCCTTGGGCACTGTTGCCCGCGATCCTGGGCTTGACACTTTTGAATTATGCTTTGCGTCTTATCAAATGGGAGTATTATTTACGCTGCCTGCGCCTGGGCGTGCCTCGCCTGGTCAGCCTGAAAATCTTTGTGGCCGGTCTTGCGATGGCAATTACACCAGCGAAAGTGGGCGAACTCCTCAAATCGTTTTTGATTAAGCGCTATAACGGAACCCCGATCAGCCGGACTGCCCCGGTTATCATGGCTGAGCGCCTGACCGATGGGTTGGCAATGCTCATACTGGCCGCTGGAGGGCTGGCTCTCTATGGAATTGGTTGGCAAGGGTTGCTGGCGATCCTGCTGGCAGCACTGGCCCTCATCGGTGTGATCCAGTATCGCCCGTTGGCATTGAATCTGCTAGGCTGGGGTGAGCGTTTGCCGGTGCTGCGGCGTTTTGCCAGAAGCTCTCACGCTTTCTATGAGAGCGCCTATCTGCTCCTGCGCTGGCGCTCGCTCTTGCTGGCGGTAGCCATTGGCCTGATTTCCTGGTCTGGCGAATGTGTCGCCTTTTATCTGGTGCTGGTCGGGTTGGGCCTGCCAGCCACACCGGCCTTGCTGATTCAGGCTGCGTTCATTCTGGCAACCTCTACGCTGGTGGGTTCTGTGACTGGATTGCCGGGTGGGCTGGGAAGCGCTGATGTAAGTATTCTTGGTCTCATATTTGCCCTGGTCACACGTGATACGACCATAGCCGGGGCAGCGACATTGTTAATTCGCTTTTGCACCCTCTGGTTCGGGGTAAGTTTAGGAGTGGTTGGACTGGTCATCTTCCGCCACTCACTGGCAGCGGTGCCAAAATCAGAGGCAGCGGGCGACCAGGGCACTGCTTCGGGAGCGCTTGCAGCAGTGGATTGAACATGAGATACCGTTTCCTGCTTGATCTGCGTTAGTTGCAAGCAGGATGCTGCTCAGATGAGTCCTGATGAATGGAGCATTGGATGAAATCCTTGATTGTGATGCCGACGTACAACGAGCGCGAGAATATCGCGGCGATAGTTGAAGAGATTGCCCGCTGCGCACCGCAGGCGGATATTCTGGTCATTGATGATAATTCCCCCGATGGCACAGGCGAGATCGCCGATGGACTGCGTGAGCGTTTCCCCCAGCTTTCAACTTTGCATCGGCCAGGGAAGTTGGGACTGGGAACAGCCTATGTAACTGGCTTTCGCTATGCGTTGGAGCATGGCTACGATCTGATCTTCGAGATGGATGCCGATTTTTCGCATGATCCACGTTATTTGCCAGGATTTTTTACTGAGGCCGAACACGCTGATCTGGTGATTGGCTCGCGCTATGTTCCCGGCGGTGGAACGCCCAACTGGTCTCTGCTGCGACGGTTCATTAGCAACGGTGGAAATATTTTTGCCCGCACGGTACTACGGCTGCCCATTAAAGATGCCACTGCCGGGTATCGCTGCTACCGGCGCGAAGTGCTGGAGACTCTGGAGCTTGGGGCGATCCAATCGCAAGGGTATGCGTTCCAGGTGGAGATGGCCTATCAGACGCTTCAGCATGGCTTCCGGGTGCGTGAGATGCCAATCATTTTTGTAGACCGGCGGGTAGGCAAATCGAAAATGTCGCGCAAGATTTTTATCGAGGGGCTGCTCTATGTATTGCGTGCGCGCTTTCGCGCAGGACGCCCGCCCGTGCAGCAGTCGACAGGAACGCCTAGCAACGAACCATCTATCCCTTCGGCTGCGCCTGATGAGCAGCTTAGCTCGACAGCACGATGAGGACGCGCACTGGTGGGGCAGAGTTCTGATGAACTGGAACACGACCGGGGAGAACTGTTCCATTGCCCTGAGCAGCTTGCACCTGAACAGCCATCTCCAGGCCAGGTTGCGCGGCTGCCTGCGGTTGCATCTGGCTCACTGACCTCTGTGTACGCAGGAGAGACAGGACAACTACCCGGCAATTCGCTCGGCAGATCGCGCTGGCGGATGCGTGTGGGTGTAGCCTGGATCAGCGCTGTGCTGCTGACCTATTATCTGTTGCACCCTCCGCTCTCCGCTAGCTTTTTTGCGACGCTTTTTGTCCCTGCCCATCACCTGACGTTTGATTGGGAAACGCCATTGCGATTGGCTGGCTTTCTGGCTGATCTTGCAATTGCTTCCTGGCTGCTGCTGCTGGGGGCGGCCCTTGGTCAACGCATCTGGCATTGGGTGCGCCTTCCCGCTGTGGAAGAGACCCTGCGGGTAGCGCTGGGCAGCGGTTTGGGACTAGGCGCGCTCAGCCTGTCGACCTTTGCGTTTGGCCTGCCAGGCTGGCTATCGTCCTGGATGGTTTGGGGTGGGCTGGTGCTGCTCTCCCTGCTCTGCGTGCGAGATGGCTGGTGCCTGCTGCGCTGGATCGGCGAACGAAGCCGCCGGGTTGCGCAAGCACTGCGAGCAGGTTCATGGCTAGATCGTTTGCTATGGAGCTATATCCTGCTGACGGTTCTGCTGATGGTGCTGGCGGCGCTGCTGCCACCTACTGCCTGGGATGCGCTGATGTATCATCTGGCCGTGCCCACTGTGGATATTCAGCGCGGACGTGTGCAGCCTGATCCCGCCAATTTTCAAGGCTATCAACCTGAACTGGTCGAGATGCTCTATCTCGATGGCCTGCTGCTGCGTGGTGATGGCCCCGCCGCCTTGCTGCATGTGGGCTTTGGCTTGCTCTGTCTCCTGAGCTTAGTGGCCTTGGCCTACCAGATTGGCGACCCGGCGCGTGGCGCGGCCCTGGCCTTGCGAGCCGCTGCGCTGTTTTTGAGTATTCCCAGCCTGGTTCTGGTGCTGGGCTGGCCCTATATTGACGGTGCCCTGGTCTATTACGAGCTTGCGGCCCTTTGCGCGCTCCTCTGCTGGTGGAATAACATCGGGCAAAAGCGATTTGGCTGGCTCCTCTTGGCGGGTGTGCTGCTTGGCCTGGGATTGGATACGAAATATACCGCCGCCTTTGCCATCGGCGCGCTTGCCCTGCTCGTCTTCTGGCGAGCTTGGCGAACACAGGGGGTGCATGCTGCTCTCTGGCAATCGGCTCTGCTCGCTGGCGTGGCGCTGGTCGTCGGTTCACCCTGGCTGCTGCGCAATCTGGCCCTGACGGGTGATCCCATCTTTCCGTATCATCTGGGCCATCTCTTTCCCGCCGGGCCACTCTGGGATGATGCGCGCTCCCAGGCAATGGTGGAAGGGCCGGGCTGGGGCTGGGGACAGGCATGGCGGCTGCTGACGCTGCCGCTGGAGGTGACGCTGTATGGAACCCAGGGTTCAATTGAGTTTGATGCCACACTTGGCCCATTGCTTCTTCTGCTGCTTCCCCTTGGCCTGCTTGCCGGAAAGCTGGCATTCAAAAGGCGAACCAGAACGATATGGCAGTCTGACGATCCGATGCCCGCAGGCGCTGAGACTTCAGCGGCACCTGAAGCGCCAGTATCGACCGAGGGGCAGGTCATTGGCGTGCTGCTGGCTTTTGCCGCCATACTGATGCTGTGTTGGGATGTGGAGCTGTTGAGCGTGCATTTTGCTCGCCAGAGCCGCTTGTTTTTCCCTCTCTTTGCAGCGCTCACTATTCCTGCTGCTGGCGCATGGCTGCGTCTCAAAACGGCTCCACGTTTGCCGGGGCTGCACCGCCTGGTCTCCGCTGTGGTCGTCGTGGTTTTGGCGCTGGGCATACTGAGCCAGGGCGCTGGCGTGCTGGGCAACGGGAATGCCCCTTATTTGCTGGGTTTACAGAGCCGCGAAGCCTATCTCGCCGATCATCTGGACCCCTATTACGCGGCGATAGGCGCCGTCAATGCGCTGCCAGCGTCGGCGCGTGTCCTCTCGCTGTGGGAGGTGCGCAGCTATTATGCAACCCAGACAATCCACGCCGACCCTTTTCTGGATAACTTCTCCTATTATGTCCGGCACTGCCCAACGGTACAGCTTCTTGTCGCCTGCTTTCATCAGGCAGGCTTTACACACCTCCTCTTCTACGCGCAAGGGTTGCAACTGGTGCTGGAGCAGCGCCCTGGCAATGTGAGTGACCAGGAATTGGCGACACTCTGGGATGTGCTTGCGCATCATGCCCGGCTGATCTATCAAGATGCCGTTCCCCTCATCAAAGACGGGTCCGGCGTATCTGCTGCCGCTGAACAGATGCTAGGACAGCGTGGCTGGTATCGCCTCTACACGCTGGCGGCATCCTGATGGAGCGGATAGAGCCAATCTTGCTCTTTTTCCTTCCAGGGGTACGCATTCAAGCTGCCCATTCAAGCAACCCAACCCCAGAGCAGAAAGATGAAGAGATACATGCTCAACAAGAAGAAGGCCCCCACTGCCGCCCCCAGCCTGATCAGACGCGGCCAGCGTGTAATGAACATCCCCAGCACAATGAATACCGGAAAGAGGGCCAGCATATAGCGGCTAATGCTGGTCGTATAGCCATCGCTGTTTACTTTGATGACGGAACTGAGCCACATCACCACCAGAAAAGCGCTCAGCGGCAGGGGCAGACGGCGAAAAGCGACAACGATGCAAAGCGCAAAAAGTAGCCCGGTGAGCGGATCAAGCAATTTGAACGAGATCAATAAGCCGAGATCAGGCTGAGCAAAGAGCGCGCCCAGGTCGTTGACAATGCCCTGCCAGGGCCAGACGTAATGCAGATGCCAGGGGCCATTCATCGCGCTGAGTGGTTCCCAGGGAAAGCTCAAACCTTGCGAATCACGAATAAAGGTGATATAAGCGATCAGCGCCAGCGGCGCCACGAGCAGCGCCAGCCAGGGTTGCCAGCGCCGCGCCTTACCACGATACACCAGCAGGAGTTCGAGACTCACCAGCACAAGCAGCAAGATGCCTTGAAGGCGTGTAAGTGTTGCCAGCGCTACCAGAATGCCCGCGATTATCCAGGAGCGGCGTCGCGCTGCGAGATAGGAGGCGATTGCCAGCCCTAGAAAAAGCGCTTCGGTATAGCCAGCCATCAGAAAGAATGAGACTGGAAAGAGTGCCAGCGCCGCAACAGAAGCTCTGGCAACCGTAATTGAGCCAGTGAGTTCCCTGGCAAGGAGATAGAGCAGATAGAAGGCGACAAAGCTGGCAATACTGGAGATAAGCAGTGCCGCTGCCAGGTCGCTGACGCCTGGCAGAATCCCCAGCCCGCGAATCAGAAGTGGATAAAGCGGCATAAAGGCAGAGCTACCGTAGCAGCTATACCCGTGACTGGCGATTTCGAGATACCAGGGAGTGTCCCAGCGTACCCACATGCCTGCCAGTGCGCCATTCAGCCCCGACTCTGGTGCAACATATTGGGGGCAGATAGGAAGCTTGTTACCAAAGAGCGTGTGAAGGGCGTCACTATAATGCCCGGCTGGCACAATGGCAGAGAGGGCTATCCCTATCAGCGTGCAGTAGCAGCGCAGCAGCAGCCAGGCAATGAAAGACGTTTTTGTGGCGTCGCTCGCTATCCATGCTCTCACCTTTGCTTGGATAGAATCTCTCCAATGTGCTGATGCTTCACTCTGCTGTAGAGATGCAGTTGCCAGTTCTTTATCCATTTTCTGTTCGCACTCTTTCTGGAGGCTTCTGGCGGTTTCAATTGGTCGCTTGCCTGATATGCTGGCTCTGGCTGCTGGGAAGCGGCCTGCTGGAGCACTGCGGCGAGCGCCAGGATAGGCAGAAACATGGTATAGGAGATCAGGCTGCGCCAGGCGAGCAGCAGCGGCAAAGCGGCCAGCACGAGTGCTGAGGCTTCGGTTTGGTCGTCATATTTCCTGCCCGCTTTTGCCCTGAACTGCCGGGCGGTGTACCATCCCAGCAATCCAAGATATGCCAGCATCTCCAGTGTTGTATAGACCCAGGAGGACAGAAGCGGCATCCACCCACCTTGGGCGAGCGTGATCAATCCAATGCCACCAGGAAAGGCCGGTTCGAGGATGGGCAAAAGCATGCTGCTGGCCCAGGCGGCAGGCGCGTTCAGCAGAAATGGGGCGTTGATGGCGAAAAAGACGAGCGCGCAAAGAGCGCCGCTCACAGCGGCGCGGCGCCAGCCCCAGCGGCTGGCAATCCAGATCAGATAAAAGGGGAGAAACAGCCATGCTAGCTGCTTTACTGCGCATCCCAGGCCCATGAGTCCAGCGGAAAGCCAGGGGTGTCGTTCCTGCGAGCGCCACGCGCCCAGGATACAGAGGATGCAGATCACCTCAAATGAGGAGCGTAAGGTGAGCGCGATAGGGATGGAGCAACTGGCACATAGAAGCAGCGTTTGCCAGCGCTGCCCGCGCGGCGTACAGCGCACGAGCAGGGCCAGCAGCAGCAGGAGGCTGAGAAGATACAGTGGCTGCGTGCTGGGAAAGCCTGCCCAGAGAAACGGCACCGCGAGCAAGAACGCGCCTGCTGGATAGCTGTGCAGTGAGGCTGGATCAAACTCTGGTCCGGCAAGGTTGGGATGATGGGCATACTTGCGCAGAAGGGCTGTAATACTATTGTCGTCAGGGCTGAAGGGCAGACCGGCAAACTGACCCCGTTGGAGCGGCGTGGCTCCCGCGTTGGGAAACTGTTGAATGGCCTGCCAGAAGCCTGCTGAATCTGTATAGGGATTCACCCCATGCAAGACATCTTCGCCCTGATACTGGATAAAGGCGGCGGCATCTGAATCGTAGATCGCTGGATCAAGCGGATGCTGGATGAGCAACGCGCCGCCTGTTGCAGCCGTCCAGAGCGCACCCAGAAGCAAGAGCGCCAACAGCCCGGCTCTTGCCAGCCGGGCGAACCGTGTCGACTGGGCAAATAGAGAAGCCTCTCCATCTTGCCTGGCGTCTGAAGCAGATTCCTTGGCTTGCCTCCTGATAGCGAAACAGAGCAGCAGAACTCCAGGTGTAACACTGCCGAAAATGAGCAGCGCGCTGCCAGCAGGTAACGCGCCGGGCGCACCAAGCGCCAGCGCCTCCCCTATCGTTTGCAGCAATCCTCCCAGCGCAAGCAGCGCGAAGGTTCTGCTTGTCAGCAACTGACGCTGCTGCGCTGCTGCCGAGGACAATGCGGTGCTGATTACCTTGCTGGTGTGATCGGCCACTTGCCTTCGCCTTTATCATGTTTGCTTGTGATGGTAGCTCTGTGGCAGATGTCACCATTCTAGAAGGTTGGAATGCCTGCGTCAAACTATCGGGGCACATCTTCTCCGAATGGGCTATCGGTATCTGTCATCTCTCTCCCGCCGGGCGTGAACCATCAACCTGATTTTTTTGCGTCTCCTTGATGGAAGCTAATGAACCTCTTGCTTCTGAGGAGGCGCTTATGTTATACTGACTAAGAACGATAGGGAGAGGTGTCCGAGTGGTTGATGGTGCCGCTCTCGAAAAGCGGTAGGCGAAAGCCTCGTGGGTTCGAATCCCACCCTCTCCGCCCTGTGACCCGGCCAATGTGGGTAGCACGCCCTGCTGGTGCCGGTTCCGTTTCCTGCTTCTTGGGAGTGATATGGTTCTGGAGGAGTCCCATAGTGGCCTAGTGGGCGCGACTGGAAATCGCGTGTGCGATGAGCACCGTGGGTTCGAATCCCACCTCCTCCGCTCAGACGGGCTGTATAACCCGTAATTGAGGGCCGGGTGATCCTGAACAACACCCGGCCTTTTCTTATCTGGTGCCAGGAAGGAAAACGAATGGATGCCTTTTGAGCCGTTTCTCTCCATTGTGATTCCTGCCTACAACGAAGAGCAGAGGCTTCCTGACACCCTGGCTCAGTTGCAAGCCTTTTGTGCCCGCCAATCCTTTGAGATCGAAGTGCTGGTCGTAGATGATGGCAGTCAAGATGGCACATGCCGCATCGTAGAGGAACAAGCGTTGACCTGGCCCTGGCTCCGGCTGATACGCCTGGCGCATGCTGGCAAAGGCCAGGCAATCAAGCAAGGATTTCTGGCTGCGCAAGGCGCCTTAGTCTTCATGTGTGATGCCGATCTTTCCATGCCTCTGGAGGAACTTCCCCGCTTTCTGACGGCTATGCAGGAAGGCTGCGGCGTGGCAATTGGCTCGCGCGAGGCGCCAGGAGCAGTACGCTATCGTGAGCCGATCAGGCGTCATCTGATGGGGCGCGTGTTCAACTGGCTGGTTCGTCTGCTGGTGCTGCCGGATATTCAGGATACCCAGTGTGGCTTCAAGTGCTTTACCCGCCAGGCTGCCCGCGCTGTGGCGTCATGCCAGCAGTTATCGGGTTGGGGATTTGATGTGGAACTGCTGTTTATTGCCCGCAAGCGAGGATATATTTTGCGGGAAGTGCCAATTGCCTGGTACTACAAGCCGAGCAGCCGGATTCACCCTCTCCGGGACGCGCTGCACATGACACGCGATCTTTTCGCCATCCGCCACAACGATCAATCGGGCTGCTATGAACAGCTTGCTCAGCCAGAAAGCGTCTTGGCGCCCGGTAATCAGCGTGGGGAAGAATGATGGAAAGGATACCTGGCGCTGCCACTGCCAGGCATCGAAGCAGATCAATATACCTCGCCCCTCGATTTGACACTCTCCTGGCTGAAGACCAGGGGCTTTCTGGCCTGGTTCTGTAAGGCTGTTCCCTATCCAGGGTCATTACTCGGCCTTGTCTGGGCTATGGGGAATGCGCTGTCGCTCTTTGCGGACCACAGTAGTGCCCACTGCTCGCGCAACCACAACGGGCGTTGGCAGCACCTCTGCCGCAGAGGTGCTGATGTCTGGGCGTGGCTGGATGACTTTACGCGCCTCAAATTCGATGGTGCGCGACGTGCGGCCTATGCGGATGATCCGCCCGGTGGCTTCGATAAAATCGCCTGCATACACTGGCGCCAGAAATTCCACCCGCTCGTAGCCAGCCAATAAGCCCTCATCCCCATCGCATTGGATTGCCAGCTCAGTTGCTACATCGCCGAAGAGGGAGAGCATGTGCGCGCCATTGACCAGATTGCCACCGTAGTGGGCATCGGCAGCATTCATCCGCACGCGCAATGTCGAAATATACTCTTGCGTCAATGCCAGCCTCCTGTCATCATGCCAATACGAAAAAGCGCACGCCGCACCGGCGCCCGATACTTCCTGCGGCGTGCTGTTCTTTTCCGGTGCTTGCGCAAAGGAAATGCTTGTGCAGCTTATGCTCCTGCCTCAGAGCCAGCCTTGGTGGCGTTGGCGATAATCTCCTGTTGCAGCGCGGCAGGCACTTCTTCGTATTGATAGAACTCCATATGGAACGTGCCGCGCCCTTGCGTGATGGAACGGAGGTCAGTAGCGTAGTGCAGCATCTCAGCCATCGGGACAGTTGCAGTGATCTGCTGCATGCCGCTGCCGGTCGGCTCCATACCCAGAATGCGCGCGCGTTTGGTGGTCAGGTCGCTCATCACGTCGCCCATGTTGCCCTCTGGGACGACAACCGTGACGTTCATGATCGGCTCGAGCAGCGTGGGATTGGCAAGCGGGACGGCGTTTTTCATGCCCAGTGATGCAGCGATCTCAAATGCTTGCGAGGAGGAGTCGACCGGGTGATAGCTGCCATCTACCAGGGCCACTTTGACGCCAATCATCGGATAGCCAGCAATAAATCCCTGCTTTAAGGCTTCACGCACGCCTTTCTCTACGCCGGGCACATATTCTTTGGGGACAACTCCACCAACGATTTTGTTCTCAAACTCAAATTCTTTCTCGCTCCCTGGCGGAAGGGGATCAATCTCCAGCCAGACATCGCCAAACTGTCCGTGCCCTCCTGTCTGGCGCTTGTGGCGCCCCTGGGCGCGAGCGTGTTTGCGGATGGTCTCCCGATAGGGAACACGCTGCTCGTGCTTCTCGACCTCAACGCCGAATTTGCGCTGCATGCGCTCAATCGTAATGTCAATATGCGATTCACCCATACCAGAGATGAGCGTCTCGGCGGTCTCTTGATCGCGGGTGATGCGAATCGTTGGGTCCTCTTCCGTAACGCGGCTGAGCGCGCTGCCCATCTTATCCAGGTCGCTTTTGGTCTTGGGAGCGATGGCCGCCGTGAACGCTGGCGGCGGAAAAGCAATGGGGCTAAGCGTGATCGGCTTTTCTTTGGTGCTGAGGGTATCGTTCGTGTGCGTATTTTGGAGTTTGACCACAGCGCCAATATCGCCTGCCGGAACTTCTGTAGCGGATTCTTGCATTTTGCCGCGCATCAGGAGAATCTGGCCGATGCGTTCATCGGTGTTGGTGCGTGCGTTCCAGGCATGGGAATCTGATTTCAACGCCCCGTTGTAGACCCGGAAAAAGGTAATCAGGCCGCGTGTGGCGTCGACAGTTGTTTTGTAGACAAAGGCCGCCAGGTTGCCGTTGACCTCGCTGGCAAGGGCTTTTTGAGCCGTATCTGCGCCAGGCAGAAATTCAACCACTGCGTCAAGCATGGTTTGAATCCCAATGTTTTTTGCCGCAGAACCGCAGAGAACCGGCACCACCGCGCCAGAGGCTGTGCCGGTTTTGACGGCGCGCTCAACCTCGGCCTGCGAAAGCTCCTCACCCTCCAGATATTTGCTCATCAGGTCGTCATCGCTTTCGACAGCCGATTCGATCAACTGCTCCCGATAGCGCGCAACCTGCGCCTCCATATCCGCCGGAACGGCGCCCTCTTGCACTTTGGTGCCATCAAAAGTATAGGCTTTGCGCGTTACCAGATTGACGATGCCTTTGAAGCCCGCCTGCTCGCCAATGGGCAGGTGCAAAGGGACGACCTTTTTGCCAAACTGCGCCTGAAGTGAATCAAGCGCACGCTCAAAGCTCGTATTTTCACGATCCAGTTTATTCACAAAGACAAGACGTGGGAGATTCAGTTCATCGGCATATTTCCAGACGAGTTCCGTCCCGACCTCGACGCCCTTTTCCGCCGTGACAACAACCAGCGCTGCATCGGAGACGCGCAGCCCGGCTTTGACTTCGCCAACAAAATCGGCGTAGCCAGGCGTATCCAGGAAATTAATTTTATAGTCTCGCCATTCCACAGGGACGACAGTGAGATTGATCGACATCCGGCGTTTAATTTCATCAGGATCGTAATCGGAGATCGAAGTTCCTTCATCAACTTTGCCAATACGGGTGACGGCGCCTGTGTCATACAGCGCCACATCTACCAGGGAAGTCTTCCCTGCTCCACCATGCGATATGAGGGCGACGTTGCGAATGTGCTCCGCCTTGTAGACTTTCATAATGCGATCAGCTCCTTGTCTAATTCCAGGGGGGCGCCTGGCAACTGCGCTTCCCTAAAGAGAGCGTTCCCCTGATGCTCTGAGGCGTGCGTGATACCTAGTATAGCAGGATTGAACCCTATCTTCAAACGCATCGCAGTGCTGTGATGCGTTTCTCATGATTCATGCCACCAGGCGGTTCCTGCTAAAACAAGTCGGAGACAAAATAAGCGAGTGCGCTCGCCTATGCTTCTGAGACCGGGCGCGGTTGATAAAACTGGGCCAGGAATTTGCCGCCCGCTTTGGCATCATTGGCTCCACTGCCCGTTACCGTGTCTCCTGCCCATTCGGTGGACGTGGCCCAGCCCGCCACCGAGGAACGCGGCCATTTTGGCGCGTCGAACGACCAGATGGCCCCGACAAACCAGGGAGCCGTCTGAGGGGTAGAGGCGGGGCACAGGGGTGGTGCCTGGGGCGAAAAGGCACACAGCAGCGCTTGCATATCGTGGGCCTGTTCCAGATCATCGCGGGTGGTTGGGGGTGTGGCTCCTGGAGCATTATTGGCGCCCGGCGTACTCTCATAGCCAACCGAGGTGAAGAGAATGGGGTGTTTAAACTTCTCTACCATCGCGTTCAATCGGCCAATAATGTCTCCCTGACCTGCCAGCTCCAGATTAGGATCATCCTGCTTTCCATGCCAGGCGTCAATCAGGGTTGGGATAGGAATCGTGTCGGCAGCAGCAATTTTCATGATCGGGAAATAGGCATTCACCCCGATAATATCAACGGCATCCCACCAGGTAATATGCTCAAATTCCACAGGTGCATTATCCTGGTCATCGCCACTCCATGAGGCACCATAGATCAACTTGCCCTGATAGCCTCCGCCTGTCTGTTGCTGACCCTGGAAGTCTGTATACGTGGGGCTTTTGATGGCGTTGATGACATGGCGCCACTCGCAGTCGCGGCGGCCATTGCAGGTAAACTTGTCGCCGGGAGAACCGTTGGCCCCAGGAGTTGCCTTGGTATCGGTGGTCATGTTCACCAGATCGTTGCCAAAAATGAAATAGGGCAGATGGTATTTTTGGGAGAGCTGCGCGTAGTGAACGGCAAAAGCGGTGTAGCTGTCGAACCATTGATGCTCGGCGGTTGCAGTCGCGGTGCTATAAATCGCAATGTTGCCTGGCGTGTTATACCAGGGGTTCCCAATCATATTAGGCAAGGTAGATGCTGCTTCATTGGTCACACGGATTTCCAAGGTTAAGATAGGCGTAAGATTCGCGGCCTCGGCATCAGTAATGGCCTGTTCAATATCAGCATCTGAAAGCGAATCCGTGTTGCCCGGATCAGTCGGGCTATAGCTGAGACTGGTACTGTGAAAGGTACTCTGATCGGCGGTGACAACAATGGCGACGGCGTTCATATGATAATCATCGGCCTCAGAGAGCAGAATGCGCTTGGAGTCTGGCTTCATGAACTGATGGTCGCCCGATGAGCGCAGCCAGAGGTCTTGAAAGCCCTGGAAATAGAGGGCCGGGCCGGGCGTGCCAACGCCCGCCTGAAGATGGAAGCGCGAGAGAAAGAACGTGGCGCTGGTGAGCCAGCCGGTTCCCAGCACCAGGATCAATACGAGGGCAATCAGGCCAATCGCCGTATTCACAATGCCGCTTACGCGACCGCGTGGCCGACTTGGCGGTGGAATCAAGTGCTGCGTCGTTGGAGAGGGGGTAGGCAAAATAGGCATCCGTCTATGATCCCTTCACTCGTTGCGGATAGATAGGTTCAGATGCTGGCAATCAGCTTGCGGTACTTCTCGGAGGCTTCTTTCCAGGCTTCCTCAGAGAGTCCCAGCTTCTCGCGCAGGACATCCAGGGGAACGCCTTCCTGGAGCTGGCGCACGGCATAGGTATCTCTCAGCAGTTGCAGTGTGACCCGCTTCTGAATGCCCGCCTTGCGCACCACGCGCGCCAGGATGTAGTTGAGATTGCGGTCGGTGCAATCAAAGACTTTCTCCTGGGGGTGATATTTATTGAGATAACGCTGGAAAGCTTCGGTAAATGCGGGCGGCAAGACGAGACGCCGTTGCTTATGCTGTTTGATCTGGTCGGAAAACTGGATAGAGAGTGCCGGGCGTGCCGGGTCGCTCAGGTCAAAGTGGCTCAGTTGCAGGCTCATGACCTCTTCTTTTTTGAGGCCAGCATAGAGCAGGAGCATAACCAGGCAATGACTGCGGCTGTCTTCGGCAGCCGCAGCCTCCAGCCGCTCGATCTCCTCTTGATAGAGCAGCTCAGGGAGCGGCGGCAGCGGGCGCGTCAAGATGATGCCAGCCGCAGGATTGTCGGTCACAATACCCTCGTCAGCCAGCCAGCCGAAGAAGTTCTTCAGGAAGGTTGCCCGCCGTGCCATCGTTTTGGGAGCGGGCTGGTGCCCGCGTTCCCAGCGCAGGTGCATCATCCAGCGGGTCAGGTCGCCGGTAGCAATGCGTCCGACGGCTATATCGTTCCCCAGGTACTCGCTGAGCAGGCGAAGGTCAGAGAGAAAGCAGGTGACGGTATAACGCGAGTGATCAGTGAGCCGCAGATATTCTTGATACGCCGGGGCGCATTCGGCCAGGCTGCTCTCGGCAGTAGGTGGCACAACAGCGGCGGCAGGCGCGTGGATAATCTTCGCCTCGCTAGAAAACAGGCTTGGCTGTGTAATGAGGGCATCAGCTTCAGCGATTCCCGCTGGTGGTTGATGCCTATGAGAGATAGAGGCGGCTTGATTTGCCTCATCCTCGTTGGGCTGGTGATTTGGTTGGTCGCTGTCGGGCATAGCGCACGTCTCCATCAATCCCTGGGCATCAGCACATCGGCGCAGTGGCATCACTGCACCGATGTGCATTATAACAGACGGCAAGATTGATTGCGCGGTTGTGCCATCTCAACAGGACCAGAAGGCTAGGCCGGATTGACTGTGATCGTTGCCATCGCTTCACTGTACTGGAAAATCTGGCGCGCGCCATCCTGATTCTGGGTTTCGCCGTTGGTGCCGTTAAGGATAGCATCGGCCTGCTCGGCTAATGTATTGACATCGCCCTGGCTGAACGCGCTCGCTGTCGTCGCTGTGGCGATCTTTTGCGCGATCTGCTCAAGCTGTTTTACCGACGTGGCAATGTTAGCTCCGGCTTTCTGAATCTTCTGGAACAGCGCCTGGAGGTCCGCTGAGCCGCTGGCTTTTGCTGCCAGACAGGCGTGCTGCATGGTGAGCGCGAGATACGTCGCGTTTTGTGGACCGGCACACGTATTGTCGACGGTTGCATCGTCGCCGAGACCGAATCCATCATCGCCTGGCGCGATGGTGGTCTGTCCATTCATATCCCAATCTTTCCAGCCCTCTTTGCCAGCGACCAAGTTCAGGATTGCCTCAGCCGTCGCCTGCATACCCGCCAGATCACCCTGGCCTTCCTTCTGCACCAGTTGTTGTGCCAGTTGGTTTAACAGTACCGCGTCTTCCCCAAGCCCGGTGTCTAGCGCGGTGGTGTTCCCCGGAAAGAGGTTGCCTTTGGGAAAAGCCACTAGTTGGTGGCGGATATGCAGCAGGACGCCGGACTCAATATGGCCTGAATAGACAATGGTGTTTGATGGCATGCTCAATTGCTCAGAAGGTTCAGCCTGTTCCTGCGTGATCTCGAAAGTAAGGGTGCTTTGCAGCTTGGTGACATCCTGGACCCCAAGGAAGTTTTTCCCCTGCATGGCAGCATTCAGGGTAGTGCTGCCGTCTTGCTGAAGCTGGAGCGCTCCCAATGACGTACAGTTTTTAGCGCCAGAATCGCACAGCCAGGCAAAGTAGGTTGAGCCAGAGGGCGGCTGTTGCAAGCCGGTAAACGTGGCTTTCAGCGTATCGGCAGGATGCGTGAAATCATTGGCGTCGCTGTCGGAGAAGGAGACAGTGCCAGCGGTGCCGGGTGTGTTGGTGACCGTTGTTGGGGTGTTTCCTTTGTTGCCAAGGGCGATGAGCAAGATACCCCCCCCAATGATGAACAGCAGCAGGATGATGCCAATCACAGCCAGACGCCCCACCTGATTGCCTGCTTTGCGCCGTGAGCGTTCAAGAGCTGGTGGAGAGGCGCGCGGAGCTTCTGCCAGGCGCTCAATGGGTGGCGCGCCATTCCGGGCGGCTGGCGGCTTTCCTGCCTGCGCTGCTGCTGGAGCCGGACGAGGGGGGAGATGCGTGGGAATGACATCGGGGATGGTGACAGCATCAGGTGCAACAGGCCGATACGCTGGCTGCGTGCCCAACGCAACCGTCCCTCCATCCACAGGCCCGCCCGCCGGATTTGCTGCCCCTCCGGCAGCGATTTGCGCTGGCGGCTGGTTCATCGCCGCAGCGACTGCTGCGCCGAGCGCGCCTGCGCTGCGAAAGCGCTCCTCCGGTTTTTTTGCCATGCCCAGCATCGCTACCTGGGCGAGCGCGCTCTGCACTGCCAGATTGGCTGATTCGATAGGCGGGGGGGGTTTCATGATGTGCTGCATAATGACGCCGACGGGCGTATCTGCGTCGAAGGGAACTTTGCCAGCAAGCATTTCGTAGAGAATAACACTGAGCGAGTACACATCACTGCGCGCATCCATTGGCTGCCCCTGTCCCTGCTCGGGGGACATATAGTGGGGTGTTCCAACCACTGTGCCGCTGGCAGTCAGCCCGGAGACACCGCTGATCTTGGCGAGGCCAAAATCTGTGAGGATGGCGTCGTTCTGCTGATTGAGGATAACATTGGCTGGCTTGATGTCGCGGTGCAGCATCCCCTGTTTGTGAGCGTAATCGACGGCTGAGCAAAGCTGCTGGAAGAGGCGCACTACCTCATCGATGGGCAGGCGTTTGCCCTCTTTGTGATAGCGCGTCATACGCTGCGCCAGCGTTTCGCCCTCAATAAACTCCATGACCATATAGGGCTTATCGCCGTCGATGTCAAAATCAAAAACCTGGACAATATGTGGGTGGCGCAGCCGCGCCACTGCCATCGCCTCGTTCTGAAAGCGAGCGATAAATTCGGCATCGGTCTCGCTGCCGGTCAGCAGCACTTTGATGGCAACGTAGCGTTGCAGTTGTGGGTGGAAGGCTTTATATACCTCACCCATGCCGCCGCGCCCCAGTCGACTGATAAGCTCATACTTGCCGATGCGGTTGGGCGATGCTTGCATATATTCTCTTCCTTCTCCCGGCGGGTCAGCGGGATTTCTCACATGCTGCGGGTCTGCTGATGCCTTCTTGCTATTCTGGCGCCCTGGTCTTCTGCCTGTAATACGCAGTGTGCTTCGAAGCGGGCAGGCTCTGTGGTTCTTGCCTATATAATAATATGCCTCTTGCTTATAAACAAGACATCAGCAATATACTGTATTTTTGCGCGTTCTTGCCTGCTAAGCAGCAGCGAGCAGCATCCCTGCTTCCTCTCTTGTCGAGGCTGTTCTGCCTATCAGTTATCTCGCTGCCTGGAATCCATAGCGTGCCCAGATGGCCTGCCCTGCCGGGGAACGCATGAAATCGATAAACTGTTGAGCGAGCGCGGGATTGTTGGCCCGGCTGGCGATGGCTGCCAGCATCTGAACCGGGGGATTGAACTGAGCGGGAATTGAAAGCTGCCGGAGCGTTTGCGCGCCTCGTTGTTTTGTGACCTCCAGGTAGTTGGTGTGATACACGATGGAGAAGTCGCCTGCTGGGTGAGGCGAAGCGAGTGCCTGCGTGGCAACCAACCCATCGGTATAGTTGCTGATGAGATTGCCGAACACCCGCGCGGCGTACTCCGGGCCGAAAGCGGGGGCCAGCAGCATGCTTTCCAGCGCGACGCGGATGTGGTGGTTCAGCCCATCCATTGGTGAGACGCCCAGATAACGCAGTCCTGGCCTGGCTAAATCTTGCAAGGTTCTGATCTTGCCAGGATTGCTCTGTGGAAGAATCACGCTGAGGAAATCGGTTGCTATGACGCTGCCCACGCTGCGCGTAAATCCAAGAAAGCGGGCATTCACCATCACATCTCGATCATCGGTAATAAGCAGATCAACGTCGGCTGCGGTGTTGGTTGTCATAGCAATCTGTTTGGCGTTAGAAAAGTCAAAAGCATAGGGCACATGCAGTTTGTGCGCCTGGAAGAAGGCTTCTGCCATCGGTGGCAAAACGGACTGGAGCGCCGGGGCAGCCAGGATAATCAAACCACCCTGCTGGGTGATGGGCAGGGTACTCATATTACCTTGAGTGCTGCCAGGCCCCCAGGCTGCACCGCTGTTACCGCCGCAAGCAGTCATTACCAACATAGGTATCAGCAGGATAACGAGCCAGAGATAGTACCTGGCTCCTGGTCGGGGCCTGTCCTGGTCAGGTGGAAGGTCCATGCTCCCTCCTTGCAGGTGCTGCTTTCCAGGTGTTGCTTTGCTCACTGAAGCGATGTTCACACGCTGCCGACCTTTCTGTATCAGGATAGCCACCCGGAGGAGTTCGCAAGAAAACTTCCCAGGTGCTGTCCTGTACCTAGGGCTGTGCTTTATTGCGAATATCGCGCGATGGAGGCGCGTACTCATTAGTTGGCACCATATCTGGGCTTTGTGGCTGAATATACATCCGGCCATAAATCAGGAAAGGCCGCCTGGATTCCTCGCGGATAATTCCCATATCCACCATCATGCTCACAACGAGTATGCCCAGAAGCAGCAGTACAATGTGGGGCAGGATGCCCCGCGCGCCCCATTTCAGCCCTGATTGGATGGCTCCAAGATAAATGCCAAACATCAAAAAACCGCTCAGCGTGAGGCCCGCCAGTGAGGCATATTTCCAGGGGTTCATCAGTCCCAATTGCCCTAGAAAACTTAAATCAAGCCCCAGCAAATTGGGACTCCAGTGAGGCGGCAGACAGAGCCAGCCGCCGAAAAAAATCATCAGGGCCATGAGAGTAAAGGCAGCGCGCGCGTGACGCGCGTTGGCCTTGCGCATCTGGGCGGTAATATAGACCGCGCTGAAGAAGAACAGTGCGGTCAGCAGGCAGACCTGGATCAAGAAGAGAAATGAGCGATCTCCCCCGCTCATGATGCGGAAGAAAGCGCTGGGAGCATGCTCGCGGATCAGCGCGGCGTACTGCCAGCCGATAAAGGGCTGCAACATCATCAGCCCAATACCAAAGAGCAGACCCAGCCCTCCTGCGAAGTCCCAGAAGGCTTTCTCCTCCAACGAGCGGGCACGAAGGAAGCGCCAGGAAGCGAAGGCGGCAATCAGGAAGCCCCCATATGATATGTTGCCTACCACCCTATGAAGGTCGAGGACAATATCGGTTGGATTAAAGATGATGGACTGGAGGCTGTCGGGAGTAGTGGGCGTCAGCATATACGAGGCAACAATATCAACCATGAACTGCTGCGCCCAGGCGACAAACATCAGCAAGAAGCCAGTGGATAGGTGCAGCGCGCGAAAACCTTTGAGGGTATCCCAGGTGTAGTACCAGGTATAGAGATATAGGATGTAGAGGACAAAGGATGCTGCCTCCATGACGAACGGCCAGAACGTGATGCGGAAGAGGGTCGTCCAGAAGAGCGGCCAGAGCATCAGCAGCACCAGCACAAACATAATGGCGATAAAACTCCCTGGCGCAAACGTAATCACCTGAGCCTTGGCAATGCCGTGTGCCATCTTATCCCAGCGCTTGTTGCCGGTGAAATAATAGACACTCTCGGCGGTAACGGCGATAAAGATCAGGCCCGTCAGTGCGGCACCAATCAGGATATGAGACTGGGCGATAATGCCGATGATTAACTGGCTTCCCCAAAAAGAGAAGAATGTATCTCCAAGGGCCATAGATGCACCTCCGCCAGAAAGCTTACTGGGTAGGGAAATTCTCAATGCGATAGATTGCCAGCAGGAGCAGGGTGAAGATGCTGAAGGCGATAATGATCCCTGTTGCCAGCGCGACCGGACGTTTGAAGATGCTCATGGATGGGTGTCTGTCCAGGAAGGGCAGCAAGATCAGATACACGATAAAGACCGTGAAGATCACTGGCAGAAGCGGCGCCATCCAGCCTGGCAGATAGGGCAGCATCTGATCCGCAGGCAGCATAAACCATTCTGGTAAGGGGACAAACGTGCTGGTGGCACCATTGGCAGGCGGATCGAGATGAGGATAGGCGGTGAACGTCAGCAGCACGACAACCAGAAAACAAATGAGCGTGACCACGCCTTCGCGGAAGGAGTGCTGGGGAAAGAAATAATCAGTATCATCGGGAATCTCGCGCTTCCGACTTTCGGGCCTGCGCACTTCTTGCTGCGCCTTCATGTAGGACGTAAATTCGTCGCCCTGCATCGTCAATGTGTCAGCCAGATGCTCCCGGCGGCGCTTGCGATAATTCAGCCAGGAGCCATACTCCCCCTGAAGGACAACGAAAAGGACATGGAGAAAGATAAAACCGAGCAATAACGAGGGCAAGACCCAGATATGCAGGGCAAACGTGCGGGTGAGCGATGCCGGATTGATGCGGTCGCTGCCAAGCCACATCTCTTTCAACCACAGACCAAGGATGGGTGTCCAGCCCATGATATGCTCGCCAACCACAAACGTATAGAATCCGGTCTGGTCCATGCGCAGGCAGGCGCCAGTATAGGCAGTGGCCGTCATCAGAATAAACAGAAACACGCCCGCAACCCAGGTCAGTTCGCGCGGGCGTTTGTAGGCGCTGGAAAAATAGGTGCGGGCCATGTGGATGCCGACCAGAAAGACCAGCATATAGCCATTCCAGTAATGATAGCCCCGTATCCAGTTCCCAAACAAAATGTCATGATCAATCGCCTGGATACTCGAATAAGCGTCATTCCAGTCGGGAATATAGTGAAAGAGCAGAAAAATTCCGGTGGTGATCTGGATGATCGTGAGCAGGACAATGGCGCCCCCAAAGGTATAGAGCCAGCCAAAACTCTTTGGCACTGGATCGGAGAGCAGGCGATTGAGAAACTCGCTGAGTGGATAGCGTTCATCGAGCCAGTCATAGATCATCTGGCCCAGGCGACTGATGATGTTGACCCCCTTGGGGCGAAGTGTGCGCATCAAACGTCTCCTCTCATCGGCAATATGCTTAGAGCCAGATAAAAGCTCTGGCTTACCAAATTAGTCCAGAATCTGGGCGTAGACATAGAGATCGCCGTTAACGACTTTGTGCTGGAATTGCCGCAGCGCGTAGGGCGGCGGCCCGTTGATGACACGCCCCAGGCGATCATAGACGCCGCCATGACAGGGGCAGGCGAACACCTGCTGAAAAGCGCGCCAATGAACCGGGCAGCCCATATGCGTACAGCCGTTGTAGAATGTGAAAAGCTGGTTGCCAGTTTTCAATACAAAGACCCCAACGGGTCGCGTCGTGCTGATCCCCGAGCCAACGATAGGCACATTGACAGGAAACTCGGTTGGTTCGTTGGGTGGAATATCTGCCAGTCGACCAACTTTCACCCACCCGTTTGGCTGGGGAGCAAAAATGGCCCCGATGAGATAACCGGCAACAGGCACAGCTACCAGCGCTGCCAGAGTGCCCTGGATAGCAAGGTTGCCAGCGATAAACAGTTTGCGTCTCGAAATACGCTCAGCCATAGTCTCCCTCCCCGGCTTTGCTGCCACACAATGATGGACGACTGGATGCCTGATCGCCCGCAAATATACGCCGATCTGCTGCTCAACGATAGGGAATCTTGATGGCGATAAACATGGGAAGCACTGAGGCCAAAATAGTTAAGATACTAAAGAACCAGATAAAGGTAAAGAGTGAGAACAGCGCGTAGTGCCGTTTGCGCCAGAGTTTTGGCAACTGGACAATCATGATAACCAGCGGAATTACGATAAAAAGCGAGAGCAAGATAATAACAATGCCCCACCCTACCCATGCCTCCGGTTGTATCACTACGTTGGTCATAGCTCTGGCTCGTTTCTAGTGAATCACCTGCTGTGCAGCCGCTCAGCCGTCCACATCAGCGGGCCGAAGAATCTTGGAATAGTAGTACGCATTACGGCGCCTGTTGCACTGGAAGCGCTGGCAGTGGCATGCTGCCGTTGATAACGCTCGTTTGTGGATTGCTATAGCGAATCCCGCCCATCACGATCATCAGGAGGATCAGCACCACGCCCAGACTCACCAGTGTCCATTGTGCTGCCTTCCCCATGTTTCCCCAGACCCAGCTCCGCGACCGTCGCCAGTAGATCAGAAGGGTGAGCAGCGTAAAAACAACGAACCCAATCAGACAGGCATATTTGGCCGTCATGGAGCCTAGAACGGGCACGCTTTCAGGCATAATTCCCAACACGGCGAGTATGCCAAGTGCCCAGAGAGCAGCGTTGCAGTAGCCGCGAGTCAGCCAGTCGCGTTCTGGGGGGTGTTCCCTCTGTCTGCCAAGCTGCATGACCTGTTTCATGGTGCTGTAGTTGCGTAGCTCATCGCTTGAGGGCGCTTCAAGGCCCGCCCCCACGCGCATGGCTGTAAGCGCGGCCACGCCGCGTCGCTCGATGGTAGAGCGGCGAATGCTCAGCCACATGTAGAGATCACTCAGGACAAACGTAAGGCCAACGAGGGCCATTTGGAGGAGCCATGCCCAGGCTTTGTCGCCAAGCATCATTCGGTAGTAGGTAGTTGGATTGCCTGCCCGGATGCGCAGCACATAGAAATAGCCAACCAGCGGCTGCAACATCTCAAAGAGAATGCCCCAGAGAAAGCCAAAGTGTCCCACCCAATGGTAATAAGCGCGGTCCAGTGAGCTGCCATGTTTGCGCTTGCGAAACGCGCGCCAGCCTCCCCAGGCAGCCAGCATAAAGCCAGCATAGGAGATGTTGCCAATAATGCGATGGAAGAGTTCCGGTCCCCAGGTCGCGTTAAAAGCGGCCTGGACTGCGCTGCGCCCATTAGGCGTAAGCATGTAGGAGGTCCACATGCTGATAAGCACAATGAAGACGGTCTCCGCAGCAGAGTAGACGTAGATCAGTGATTGATGCAGGACACGATGCCCCTCGCGCCTGGGCCAGAGGTAGGCATAGGCGACCAATGAGTAGGTCATGATGATCCAGGCTGCAAAGATCGCCAGCAGTGGAGCAAAAAAGAGGCTTGCCATAATTGCCATCAAGCGTGGGTAGAGGCCAAACATCAGCACCAGCCCGAAGACCGCCAGCGTCGCTCCAAATGAGTAGGTCTCCACCAGAAACCAGGCAAATGTCCTGGTAAAGCGTTCCCAGGGCTGGCTTTGCCGATGCGGTGGAACGCTGCCACTGACAGCCATGATGATGGCTGCTCCCATAATGAAGGCCACCAGGAGGATATGGAACTGCATCACCATGCCAATGGTATAGCCATTAGGCAGGAAAAATGGAAAGTGAATAGGGCCTGGCCCCAGGTTTGGTGTTGGCATATCAGTTCCTGGAAACTGTGCCTGAAAGGTTACTTGTACCCATAGCGCCCCTCGTGGAAATCTCCAGTGGTACGCCATTTCTCGATGACATGATCCAGCACCTCCGTTGTGACCTCGGAGAACCCTAACTGGCGGGCATTGCCTTCCACCGCCTGAATCACCTGCCCCTTCACAAAATCGGGAACTTTTTCCAGCCGTCGCTCAGCTTCTGCGGTCCAGGAAAGGCGCGCATCGTTGCGCTCACGGATATGCTCGGAAACTTCACCCCATAACTCATACTTCACTTCCATTGCTGCGGGGGTAATGAGTCGGCCCAGGTTCTTCTTATAGGCTGTCCATTCCACTCGCCAGCGCGTTAGCTCGCGGCAAAAGTCGGGAACCTCCTCCAGTTTTGCCAACGCCTCCGGCGTCCAGACAAAATCCAGTTCATAGGTCTTGTCGCTGGATGGATGGCCGTATCCTAGTTTCTTGCCCATCTGAGCGATAAACTCTGGAGTGACCTCATTTAAGCCTTTTTGCCTGGCACGTTGCGCAGCCAGATTTTCCACCAACTGGCTGGCACGTTCGGCGGAGGCTTTTCCGCAGGCTTCAGCGCGCTGCGCCAGGCAATCAATGTGTTCTCGCGCTGCCTCGCTCAGCGCCGGTCGCTCGGCATCGTTGATGCCATTGTGTAGGGGGGGAGTAGGCTGATGTTTTTGCCGCGCCGTTTTGGCGTGAATCATCTTGACCATCTCACCTTTGGCAATCTCAATCCCTTTCTCGACGAGCGCCAGCGTAACTGTCGTGGCCTGCTGATTGGCAGCGTGCTTGAGGATAATGTCTTGCGTCATTTCGCGCATGAATCCTTCTGGGACCAGCGCCAGCCGCTGCTGTGCTTCAGAAGTCCAGATGATCTGATGATCTGCTTCCTCGTTCTTCTGACCAGATGCTGGCTCAGGAGTTGGCATCTCTTGGAGAGGGGCTTCAGGAGGTGTTTCCTGGATAGAAACTTCGCCAATCCTGGCCGTGTCTTTGGGTGCAGCCAGGGGAGCGTTGGCGTGCAGCGCGCTCAGGTCGCCAAGAGTCTCCTGGATAATCGGGCTGGCGAGATCAACCGTGATAGCGGGCAGCCGCTGGACGCGCGCCAGCTTCTCGATACGCGCTTTGGCCCGTCGGCGCGCATAAGCGTCAGCCATAGACCAGAGCAGTTTTCTGGCTTCTTCGGTCCACCTGATCTTGACGCCATCAAACGCTTCTTCCTCAGCGATTGGCCCCTCTTGCGCTGCCGCCCTCTCGATCAGTTGCTTATCAATGAGCGTAAAGCGCGTCGGCCCTGAGTGGCATACCGGACAGGCAACCGGCAGTACATTGCGGGCGGCATAGCCACACTCGCCGCAAATATAGGTAGCCTCTTGATCGGCAGATTGCGCCTGTTCTTCAACGCCGATCTTTTGCGCTGCGATGCCCATCGCGCGCGCGGCTGATTCAGGCAGAATATCTCTGAGCGCGTCATCGATAATGCTGTTGGAGATCACCGAATGCCCGCGCTCCATCGCGTAGCGATGAATGGCGGTGCGGGCGATGCCGCGCACAAACACCGGCACGCGCTCCATGCGAGCGCTCGCCTCGTTCGTCCAGGTGATGGTCTCCTCGGCACGAATATCGATCTGTGGAACATAAGCACTGCTGCACAGCAGCACATTGCACGGCGCCTGGCGCAGCAGGTTGTGACTGTTGCTGCCGATGTCCATATCCTGACTGCTGTGCACGCCAATGCGCCCGATCACCAGGAGCCAGGGGCGCTCGTGCCGCGTCCACTGGAGAATTTTTTCCCAGGCTTTGCCATCCATCAACATAACCTTCAGGTCTATACCTTCTTCAGCCGCGATGGCTTTTGCAATGTGCAGATGCGATTCGTAGATTTTGGCGAGGCCGGTATCAATGATCTCTTCGTGGAGTTGTTCCTGTTCTTTGAAGCGGAAGACTTTTGCAGCCTCCTGCGACAACACAGTGACAATGCTGTTAAACACGGAGTAGTGGAGATAGGGATCATACACCGCCAGTGCCTCAACAGGCCGGTTCAGCGCGCGCCCCAGTTCAAGCGCGGCTTTTAGACCGCCGAACGATTGTGGACTGCCATCGATAGCCACAGCAATAGCGCCCTCCTGTTGATCTTGCCAGGGACGTGTATCTTTGACGACCAGCATGTCGGTCTTGACGCGGCGAACGACACGCTCGCAGACGCTGCCGATCTGGCTTTCTTTCACGGCGCCCATCCCCAGTGCGCCCATGATAACCAGATCATATTGACTCTGCTCGATGTCTCGCACCAGTTCCTGCCAGTTCTGACCATCAAACGTTTTGGGCTGGAAGGGAAGCTGCGCGCTGGCACAGCGCAGTTCCATCACATCAAGATAGGAATCGGAGATGAGCCGCAGACCCCGCGTAATCAAGCTATCGTGAATTTTGCGCTGACGCTCCAGTTCTTGCTCCTCCTGGTACTCTTCAGGCAGCGTGTATTCCATTTGCTTGAAGCGATAGTCGTGCATGCGGGCGGCATATACGTGGCTCCCCACAAGCCGCGAGCCAAAGGCGCGAGCAAGCGCGATAGCCATATCTATCGAGGCATGAGAGTAATCAGAATTATCGACAGGCACATAGATGGTTTCAAACATTGCGGCTCCTTCTGGCTAAATCGGCGCGGTGTCATCCTCAGTCGGGAATGATTGAAAGGTGAGGGTGAGGCCAGCCGTCTCTACAGGAAGATCAAAGACAATCGAGCAATCGTAGGCACGCCCCGGCTGAAAGACATCGTTCAGGAAATTGGGTGTCTTTTGCCAGGCTGAAAGCAGGGCAGTGGTACGCGCGTCGCTTTTATAGATGTTGAGCTGCCCATCCTGGATTTCCATCATATCGGCGGTCGGGTGTTGAGGAATCCCGGTCATATTGGTGAATGTAAAGTCTATGACCACGAATTTCCCGTGTGCCCTCAGCAGCGTCTTGGCTCCCAGGCGCAGCCGCAAGGCTGCGTGGGCTGCGCGTATATCCCAGCGCGTATTGCCGACATCGAACGGTTGCCCCATTTTATGCGGCTGGTCTGTCTGTTGTTGCAGGCTCATCATGTCGCGCATGAAGGGGTCGCGCTGCAAGGCATTTTGGTCGACTGTGCAGCCTTGCAGGAGCGCGCCCAGTATCCAGAGCATCACGGCCAGTCCAGGAAATCGGCGTCTTTTCATCGCATGGTGTCTCATCAGGTCTTGGCTTGTGGACAAGCCAGAACACGTCAGGTATCGTTTCTGAGCCTAGTGTAATAGGGGAAAGTGAAATGAGAGGGGAAAGAGGTAAATAATGGGTGAACAGGCTCTGGTATCGCGGTAATTGGGCATGAGGATGAGCAGAGTGTGGACGGGCGACGGCATCGATCTCTTCAGATCGGATTGCCCTCGCCCGAAATGCTCAATTGGAGTAGCCCTGATCTTACTGCGAAGCTGTTGAAAGGCTGTATCCGCCCTCAACTGCTGGCTGAGCCTAGGATGGCTTCACGGAGCGCTGCCTCACCTGGGCCTTTGACAAGGGCAAACACCTGATCTTCTGCCTGAATAATGCTCTCGCCGCTGGGAACAATATCTTCCTGCCCGCGCACGATCAGCACCACATTGCACTCTCCTGGCAGTTTCAGTGCAGCCAGCTTCTTGCCCAGCGCTGGCGATTGTGGCGGTACGCTCACTTCGACCAGACCCAGGCCGGCCCGGCGGAGGGTCATCAGGGGGATGACCGTGTGATGAGGAATTTCCGTCTCGATCAGGTGCAGGATGGTCTTGGTAGGACTGACAGTAATATCAATACCCAGTTTGGCGAAGATATGCTCGTTCTTTGGGTTGTTGACACGGGCAATGGTCGTCCGCACATGAAAGCGCTCTTTTGCCATCTGGCAGATGACCAGATTGTCTTCATCGTCGCCCGTCACCGCAATAACAATATCGGCACGGCTGCACCCTACTTCATCCATCGTGCGCGCCTCGCACGCATCACCACGCAGAACAGCCGAGCCGAGTTCATCCGTCAACGTCTGCACGCGCCGGGGGTCTTTATCGAGCAGTAAGACCTCGTGGCCCTGGGCCAGCAATCCCTTGGTCACATAATAACCAATCTGGCCGCCGCCGCCAATGATAATATACATAGCAAGCAGTCTCCTAGCGGATTTTGGGGGCTGTATCTGGTGTGGCTTTCGCCAGGTTTTTCTCTATACTCTTACGAAAGAGTTCTGCTCCAACCAGGGTAGGGCAGATAACCTCCAACCCCAATTTCTGATATACCTCCGTCCGAATGGGATCATAAATCCGGCAGACCACAACGGGAACCGTGAAAACCGTCCGGGCAATCTGACTCGCCATAATGTTGCGATTATCGCCATTGGTGACAGCAACAAACACATCGGCCTGTTCAATGCCAGCCCGCTGCAAGACCTCTTCATCGATGCCATCGCCCATAACGGTTTGCCCGCCAAAGCTGGCATCCAGCCGCTGGAAGGCATCATTGCTGTAATCGATAACCGTGACGGTATGACCTGCGCGATCCATCATCATTGCCAGGGTCGCACCAACGCGCCCACAGCCCAGAATGATGATTTTCATACAGTGCCCCTCCTCCGGGGTTCGAAATTCGTAGACAAAACGGCCCCTTTACTGTAACCTCTCATCCAGGCAGGTGTTTACCATATTCTGCGGCTCATTGCTTGCATTCTCTGTCCCGATGAATGGGCTGGAATGCTCCAAGAACCAATTATAGCATGAGAGGATGGGTATGATGGAACAGGCTTCTCTCTTCTACGTTTGCCTGCTGGCGCTGAGGGAGTTTGCCTGCGTGCTGGCGGCTGAGAGCATCTCTTCTCCATCTTCGATCAGATAGCGATAGCCCTGTTCGGTGAGGAAAAGCTGCCGATTGGCTGAAAAATCTTGATCGCGGGTATCGCGGGTGACAATCGTGTAGAAGTAGGCAAGGCTGCCATCAGTCTTAGGGCGCAGGATGCGCCCCAGGCGCTGCGCTTCTTCCTGGCGGGAACCGAATGTGCCAGAGACCTGAATGGCAACGTTGGCGTCAGGCAAATCAATGGCGAAGTTCGCTACTTTGCTGACGACCAATCGCTTGAGTTCTCCGCGCCGGAAGCGCTCATAGAGTTTCTCACGCTGGCTTGTCGCTGTGCGCCCGGTAATGAGAGGAGCGTTGAGCAGTTCGGCCAGCGTCTTGAGCTGGTCAAGATACTGGCCGATCACCAGTATCTGGTCTTCTTCATGCCTGGCAATCAGTTGGCAAACAATATCGAGCTTGACCGGATTTTCGGCAGCAATGCGATACTTCTCGCGCTCTTCTGCAACGGCATACTCCAGCCGATCATCTTCCCGCAAGCTGACGCGAATCTCGTGGCACTCGGCAGTAGCAATCCACCCCTGACGCTCCAGTTCACGCCAGGGGACATCATAGCGTTTGGGGCCAATCAAGCCGAAGACATCGGCCTCACGCCCATCTTCGCGCACCAGCGTGGCAGTTAGCCCCAGCCGCCGCCGGGCTTGAATCTCGGCGGTAATCCGAAAAACCGGCGCTGGCAGCAAATGCACTTCATCATAGATTATCAGCCCCCAATCCTGGCTGGTAAACAGACTAAAATGCGGGAAATCGCTTTCTTCATTCGGGCGATAGGTCAGAATCTGGTAGGTACTGACGGTGATCGGGCGAATCTCTTTGCGCTCGCCAGTATATTCACCAATCTGGTCTGGCCGGATGGTCGTTTTGTCAAGCAATTCGTTGATCCACTGGCGCACGGCAACTGTATTGGGCGTCAGGATTAGCGTGCTGCGCTGGAGGGTAGCAATGACGCCCATGCCAACCATTGTCTTGCCCGCTCCGCAAGGCAGAACGATGACCCCACATCCGCCGCTGGCGCTGCCCGCAAGGTGAAAAGCATTCACCGATGCTTCCTGATAGGCGCGCAGGCTGAAATCCCGACCACTTGCGCTCTTGCTCCGCAGAGCTATGGGGAGCGGGGCACCTTCGGTATAGCCTGCTTTATCTTCTGCCGGAAACCCAATCGATATAAGCGCCTGCTTGATGTGCCCGCGCCGCGCCGGATCAACCACAAGCCTCTGTGCGCTGGTCTGCTGCAAGAGATAAGGTTCCATCCGCTTGTGGTGGGCGATTTCAGCTATCAAAGCTGTATCAGCAGAGAAGAGAACTAGCTGACCATCTTCTTTAAGCAGTTGGACGCGGCCATACCTGCCCATATAGTCGTGGATATCCGCAATGATGTTTGCCGGAACGGGATATTTGCTAAATTGCGTAAGCAGTTCGATCACCCGGTCTGGAGAGAGGCCGCTGGCCGCCGCGTTCCACAGTGAAAGCGGCGAGATGCGATAGGTATGGATATGTTCAGGTGATTTTTCAATTTCAGCAAATTGTGCCAGCGCGTCGCGCGCCTCGCTGTGGAGAGGATGATCGACCTCGAGCAGTACCGTGTGGTCACTTTGCACAATTAAGGGGTTGAGTGGGTTGCTTGGCACGGCGTTCCTCTACAGTGGCTTTCCAGCGTTCTGGAACATTATACCCCAGGCATCTCAGCCCAGCGCTTCACATAGCTCACAATCGCTCCGCTTGCCTCGTTCTCGTAACCGTGCATCAGGTGCCCGGCGCCGGTAATGATCTTCATGCCCTTGTGACCGGGCAGCGCTGCTACAAAAGGTTCCAGCTTGTGCCGGGGACATACCTCGTCGAACTCCCCGGTCACAAAGAGCTTGGGGCGATCAAATTTGGTCGTAAACCCTTTGCCAATCCTGAAGAGCGGCAGGCTGATGGCAACCAGAGTACGCACGCGGGGATCATAGGGGGCATACGTCAAGGCGATAAATGCCCCGAACGCATGCCCTATCAGGCAGAGCTTCTCGCGGTTTGTCTCCGGGTGCTGCATGAGATATTCAACGGCTCCAGCTACATCGAGCGGCTCGAAACGCCCATCGGTCTGTTCTCCCTGGCTGTGTCCCACCCCACGAAAATTAAAACGCAGCGCCAGAATGCCATTCTCTGCCAATGCTTTTGCCAGATGGGTGAGCAAGGGGTCTGTCATATCGCTGCTAGCTGGCTGTGGATGACAGAGGACTGCACAGGGGAATGGAGGGTACAGCCCAGGAATGCGGGGCAGGTGCAGTATCCCCTCCAATGTGGAGCGCAGCCGATCCCGGCTGGGAAATGTGATTGATCGCTCTTCTGCCAGAGGCATAAACAGGGACCTCTTGTATAGAGTAGCCAGCGACGCCGTTGTCATTCGCTGGACAGGCACCGCTCAGATTACGACACATGCTCGAAAACTGAAAGTTAGTATAATCCTCGCGCTGCCCTACGTCAACCTGCCAGGCAGGGGCTGGCATTGTGAGCCAACCAATGTGTGATCTGCAAGACTGTTCATCGGACGGACTCTATGCCTCTCTCGTTGCTGGCGTGAAAGGAGGTCGGCAAATCCTTTGACACCGCAGCAGGACTTGCCGACCCCCTGGTTATGCAATAGGGTTCTTCCTTACTTTTGCTCGAATTCGTTTAGTCGGCCATGCTTCACTAACCAACGGGCAAAATTGCGATGTGACTCTTCCTGGAGTCGTTGATTCTCAAGGCGTTCGCGTAGTGAAATCAGTTGTTCTGCTTCATCTAGGGTGAAGCTCTGATCTAACAGAGCATCAATAAGTAGGTCTCGATACTGCATCATCATCAACCTCCTGATAGGGCTTCTAGCAGCCGAAAAACTGTTACTCATCCTGTCCGAGGTTCTTCCAATCATTACAACGTTTTGAGCTTCTAAGAAGTTCCCTCCCGGTTTCACGCTTTTGCCATACGAGTGGCTGGCGCTGGAGCGCGCGAAGACACCATCTGTGCTATCCTATGTCGCATTATCAGCCGGATTGAACTACAGGCAGGCGACAGCTTGGTGATAGCCTGGCCCGCTCTGGCTTGAAGAAATACTGGCACTAAGAAAGAGAGGAAAGCCTGGAAGAGAAGACGTTTCAGGATTTGGGCGCGCCCTCGTAAATGATATAGCGGGAGATTTCGCTCTCGTGATCGTAGTAATAACTGATCGCGTCGTAGACTTCGCCCAGCAAGAGGTGATAGGTTCGTGCAATTTCTTCAGGTTCCTGACCGGCACGATAGAGCAGCACCACATGTCGTACACTGGTGCGCGTGCCATCAACCACAGGCTCGCCACCCAGAATATCAGGATCGCGTATGATGTGAGGATGCTCAGTCCGCTCTGCGGCCATACCGATGCTGTTCCTTTCCTCCAGGACAGGGTTGTTTGCCTGTATGCCAGCGTGAATCAAAGGCAGAGTAATACTCCTCAAGCCTACCATGTTATGAAGTTGCTGTCAAGCGCAGCATTTTACAAGCAAGCGATTATGTGATAAGCGCTTCACCTGTTCCCCCCTTCTTCTCCGGCTCTGGCTTCATCACGATGACTGCCAGCGGGGGCAGTGTCAGGCTAAGAGAAGCAGGATGATCGTGAGACGGAATATTCTCTGCTTGCACCTGGCCTAGATTGCCAACATTGGAGCCGCCATAGCGCTCTGCATCGCTGTTCAGAATCTCGCGGTAGGAACCGGACCGGGGAACACCCAGGCGATACTGGTAGCGTGGCACAGGCGTAAAGTTGCAGACAAAGAGCAGCATATCCTCCGGGTTTCTGGCTTTGCGTAGGAAGGCGACCACACTGTTGTCTGCATCCCGGAAATCTATCCACTGGAAGCCCTGCCAATCGGTATCCACTTCATACATCGCCGGCTCGCTGGTGTAGAGATGGTTGAGATCACGCACGAAACGCTGAAGCTTCTGATGAGGCTCATACTTCAGAAGGTGCCAATCCAGGCTGGTGTTGAAGTCCCACTCGTGCCACTGCCCAAATTCGCCGCCCATAAACAGGAGCTTCTTCCCCGGGTGGCCGTACATAAAGGCGTAGAGTGCGCGCAGATTGGCGAATTTCTGCCAGTCATCGCCGGGCATTTTATCGAGCAGGGCACGTTTAAGATGCACCACTTCATCATGCGAGAGCGGCAAGATAAAGTTCTCTGAGAAAGCGTACATCAATGAGAAGGTAATGCGGCCTTGCCGATAGCGCCGGTAGATGGGATCGGCCTGGAAGTAATCCAGGAGATCGTGCATCCAGCCCATGTTCCATTTATAGTCAAACCCCAGCCCGCCAACATAGGTTGGCCGCGAAACCATCGGCCAGGCGGTTGATTCTTCGGCAGTGGTAATGGTGCCGGGATGATACTGGTGTGTGAGTTCGTTGAGCCTCTTCAGAAAATCAATAGCCTCCAGATTTTCACGCCCGCCGTAACGGTTAGGAATCCATTCGCCCTCCTTGCGGGCGTAATCAAGATACAGCATCGAGGCGACTGCATCCACTCGCAGCCCATCAATGTGATATTCGTCCAACCAGAAGAGCGCGCTCGATAACAGGAAATTGCGTACCTCGTGGCGGCCATAGTTATAGATCATCGTGCCCCAGTCGAGATGTTCGCCCTGCCGGGGATCGGCATGTTCATAGAGGTGGCTCCCATCGAAATAAGCCAGACTCGGTTCATCCTTAGAGAAATGCCCAGGCACCCAATCAAGGATCACGCCTATGCCCGCCTGATGCAGCGCATCAACCAGCGCGCGAAAATCGTCGGGCGAGCCAAAACGACTGGTGGGCGCGTACATGCCGGTAGGTTGATAGCCCCAGGAGCCATCAAAAGGGTGTTCAGTGATGGGCAGGAATTCGACATGCGTGTATCCCAGCTCGCGTACATATGCTGGCAGTTGTTCCGCCAGTTCACGATACGTGAGAAAGCGCCCGCCTTCTTCTGGTACGCGCCGCCAGGACCCCAGGTGCATCTCATAAATGGCGATAGGAGCATCCAGTGCCTGGCGTTTCGCGCGCTTGTCCATCCAATCGCTGTCGTTCCAGGCATACTGGTCTAAGTCGTAGACAATTGAGGCGCTGGCTGGCCGCACTTCGGAGGTAAACCCATAGGGATCTGCCCGCTCTACATAATATCCCCCCAGGTTCGAGACAAGCGCGTACTTATAGCGCTCGCCTACGCCAATATCGGGGATGAACAGCTCCCAGATGCCTCCATCGTTGCGCCGCTGCATCGGGTGCCGCCGCCCATCCCACCGATTAAAATCACCGATCACGCTCACGCGCTGCGCATTCGGTGCCCAGACGGCGAAATTCACCCCCTTGACGCCATTGACCTCCCGCAGATGTGCGCCCAGCTTCTTGTAGCTCTGATGATGCTCGCCTTCGCCCAGCAAATGGAGATCAAAGCTGGTGAGCATCGGCTCGAAAGCGTAGGGATCGCGCAGTCTGATCTCTCGCCTATCTGGCTCTATAATGACGAGGAAGTAGTCAGGAATCTTCTGACGATTGGGAATAACCACCTCAAAAAAACCTTCTGGCGCAAGACGCCGCATGGGATAGCGTTTGTGGGAACGCTCGTCTACCTCGACGGCAGCCTGGGCCTCAGCGGAGGCTTCCGGCAGAAATGCCCGAATCACCAGCGCTGGTGCGCCCTCTTCTTCCGTCAAATGCGGCCCCAATACTTGAAAGGGTGCGCCATGAGTTGCCTGAATAATCGCGTCTATCTCACCATAAGCGAGCGCCTGCATCGTTATTGCGGGGTCAACTGCGCCGGGGACGCAGCGCATGTGGTCATGCCAACGAAGAAAGACCACATGCCAGCCCATTCCTCCCTCTTTATCATGCGTTGGCTCTAAAACAGCACGTTTCTTCAACAAGAACTGAAGTATTCTGCCAGAAAGTGGGAATGTTTCTTACGAAATCTCGTATGTAATATAGGATACCTCATGTATGACCCTCCTACAAATAATAGAAGGCGCTTGCGGACGCGCTGCCCGGCGTGGTAAGGTTTACAGGCAGGTTAGCAAAGGAGCGAATATGACAACGATAGCCTCTCACACACTAACTTTTACCCGCACAGACCCGGAACTCAACGAACTCTTTGAGCGAACACAAGAGATCAGCGACCTGGACAACCTGCTCTCCCTGCTAGGATGGGATCAGCAGGTCAACATGCCCCCGCAGGCTAATCAGATACGCGGACCGCAGCTTGCCACGTTGCAGGCGCTGGCTCATGAGCGCCGCACGGCCCCGCGCATCGGGGAATTGCTTGATATAGTGGGGCCGCGTGTCCAGGGCGAAGGATATACCGACGCTGATCGCGGCCTGGTGCGCGAGGCTCGACGAGCTTATGACCAGAACACCAAAATCCCGGCAGCGTTGGTCAGAGAGGTGGCTGAGACTACGTCAGCCGCCTGGGGTGCCTGGGAGCAAGCCAAACCAGCCAACGACTTCGCCTTGTTTGCGCCGCACCTGCGCAAAGTGGTCACGCTGATGCGCCAGGTGGCTGAACATCTCGGCTACCAGGGTTCCCCCTATAATGCCTTGCTTGATCTCTATGAACCCGGTATGACCCTGGACACACTGAACCCCATTTTTGCCCGTGTGCGCGAGGCGACGGTAGATTTGCTGCGGCGTATCCAGGCTTCTGGCCGTGCGATTGATACCAGTTGCATACACGGAACCTTCGATACCGCCAAACAGCTTGATCTCTGCACCGAGATGCTCAAGCGCATGGGCTATCGCTTCGAGGCAGGCCGGATGGATCAATCCTCGCATCCTTTTACCGGCGGTGGCGGCTCGCCGTTCGATGTGCGCCTGACCACGCGCGTTGATCCGACCTACCTTCCAATGGCGCTGATGGCGGCCATTCATGAAGGCGGTCATGCCCTCTACGAGCAGGGCAGCGATCCCGCCCTGGCGAGAACGATCCTGGCTGGTGGCACGTCAATGGGGCTGCACGAATCGGAGTCGCGGCTCTGGGAAAACTACATTGGCCGCTCCCTTCCCTTCTGGAAGCGGCATGTTGATCTGCTGCGCACCACCTTCCCGGAGACCTTTGGCCGCCGCGAGGTGGAGGAGTTTGTCAGCGCGATCAACGAAGTCAAGCCGAGTTTCATCCGCACCGAAGCCGATGAAGTCACCTATAACCTGCATATCATTATCCGCTTTGAATTGGAGCAAGGGCTTATCACTGGGGAAATTGATGTAGACGACCTGCCGCACCTCTGGAATCAGAAATACCATGATTACCTGGGCATCGTTCCTCCGACGGACACGCTGGGCGTGTTGCAGGATATTCACTGGTCGGGCGGCTCGTTTGGCTACTTCCCCACCTACACGCTGGGCAATCTCTATGGTGCGCAGATTTATCACACGCTGCGGCAGGTCTTCCCAGATTTTGATGAGCGCCTGGCGACGGAGGGAACAGCCTTTATTCTAAACTGGCTGCGCGAACAGATGTATGCGTATGGGAAGACGTATACTCCTGACGAAGTGATTCGCAAAATGACCGGCGAAGCGCTCAATCCAGAGTATTTTGTGCAGTATGCCAACGCCAAATTTGGCAGCCTCTACGGCTTGAACGCTTAAAGCAGCTATGATCGCGCTCTTGTGAGCGGCCAGCAATAAGCGGTGCCCGCAGGGCCGGATAACATGGCTTTGCGGGCACCACTGATTCTGCCACATCAGCCCACCACAACTGCGGCAGCCACAACCAACATCACTTCACCGCCTGGCGGATTTCAACCTTCCCGTCGCGCACTCTGACATCCAAAAGCCGCTCGTTTATTGTTGCCGGACCACCCTCCACGCTCCCATCACTCAAGCGGAATTTTGAGCCATGCCAGGGGCAGACGATCAGCCCATCTTCCAGTGTCCCCTCATCCAGCGGACCGCCCGCATGGGTGCAGGTCGCTGGAAGCGCGTAGAGTTTGCCCTTGTGCCGGACAAGCAGAACTGGCAGCGTGCCCACCATCACACGTGTGGGCTTGTCGCCTGGGACGGCTGCCTCATCTATCGCGGGCGTAAACTGCTCAGGCCCTTCCAGCCAGGCCGCGTGATTGACACCCGTTCCCTGACCAAAAACCAGTTCTCCACCCAGATACCCGGAGAGCAGCACGGCCCCATAGCCCAGGCTGGAGAAGAAGATAGCTCTGCCGCGCCGTTTGCGCCTGCGCAGCACGAGAGAAGCCGTGTATAAACCCAACGCAGCGGTATTCAGCAAACCATGCAGCAAACCGATGCGCCGCTCGCGCCCATAGGTCTCCTGCCAATCAGCCAGGCCAGCCAGACCTGAAACCAGCGCCCCCACCAGGCCAATGCTCAACGTGGCATCGGCGCCGTGTTGGAGCGCGCGTTTACGTCCAAGGCTCAGCAGATCAAGGATAAATGAACTGCTCCAGGCGCCGATAGGTATATCTGTCAGTGCGGGGTGTAACGGATGGCCGAGCCAGACGCCATGCAGCGTGTCTTTGATGGCGCGCGATGGCCCCTCTGGTTTCGCTACTTTCTCTAGTGCCTCATGCAGCACTTTGCTGGTTGGTTCCAACCACTGCTGCTGGTCAACCACCTCTTCGACGAAGCTATGTGCCATTGGTAGATTGCTCCTTTTACTCCTCTATGTACTCAAGCCTCGGATGTGCATCGCTCGCTTCTGCCACATCCTGCTGAAGTGTGGGGACGCAGCGCCGGTTTCTCAACTGGCGGGGGTGGGCCTCTGCTGGCACACAACGGCGCTGATTCAGCAGGATGTAGTTATTGGCATCATGCGGGAGGCTCTATCTGGGCTGGACTGCCAGCATGAGGGCTGGCATAGGAGCGTATCTTCTGCACAGGGCATGCCAGACGCAAAACCCCCGGTCGAATGAGCTAGGATACTCGACCAGTGGGCAGCACCAATCTCTACAGGCCAATGGCTGAGGGAGTTTGCCAGCGTTTAATCAGGTGTGTCACCTGACCACCAGGTCCAGGGCTGTGGCGCACCAGATCGGGTGCCAGCGAGTGGGCTACCTGGCTATCCTCGTCCACCAGGATCGTATCTCTGGGCCGCTGGAGCTGCCAGAGCTGGAAAACAGCATCTGGCGCACTGGGGAGATAGACATAACGCCGTTTGATACCCTGTTCGCGGGCAATAGTTTCAGCCTCGGCAAACGCCTCTTTCGCTGCCTCGTCTTCTAGATACGGATCAACCGTCTCAAACAATTGCGGTGGGCGCTTCCGTTTGACTTGTCCGCGATAGAGGAACACAACTTCATTTTCTTGTGCCTCCGCGCAGGCGGCGCGAATAACTGCCTCGCGCCCCTCTAAGCTGCTCGGTAACACAGCCAGGACAGAGGCGGGCAAAGGAGCATGAATTTCACTGGTGAAGACCATCCGGCGTCCACGTCTCGCCAGAAGCTGATAGTTCCAATACGCGATCAGCAATCCTACGATGGTGACACTCCCACCGAATGCCGTCGCCAGTGGTTTATAGACCAGATTCGTCGACCAGGCAAGTATCACCAGTCCGGTGGTGATAATACCAAGCACAAGAATCGGCGTCGACACGGGCGCAACGGATGGGTTTTGTGCTTGTGGGATGATCGGACGTAACCCGGTCGACGAACCGTTGGACATTCCCGAACTTGCTAATTTCTTCAGACGTTGTTTCTCTTTATGCCGCTTTCGTTCGCGCAGGCGCACAATATCCAGCCCCAGACACGTCAAGCTGAAAGCGCCCAGCAAACCAAAAGCATACATATCTCCCAGAATGTTAATATCCCCCCGTACAAGGATCAGAACGATGATAGGGATACCCGTAGCAAGCGCGATAGAATAGTGTGGTGTCCCTCGCCAGGCGCTGCGCCGCTCTACAAAGTTTGGAAAAAAGCGCATTCGTGAGAGCGCCAGGAATACATGATACGAGCCAATAATCGCAGTATTGCTGGCAAAGATCAGCAGCGCCGATGCGCTAATCGCCACCTCGATGCCCAGCACCTGACTGTAGTTGCCTCCCAGGAGAGAGATGAACTGATTGGGGTCTGCTTTGCTGGCGTCCAGCAGCGTCGTCGAAAAAATAGTAAGCAGGGGACTGGTAATGCCAATAGTAAGCACCACCAGCAGCAGCGCCAGCCGACCCGTGCGTTTGCGTGGCGTCTTCATCACTGGCGAAAGCTGTGAAATACTCTCCAGACCTGAAAAGGCCAGAAACGATCCCGCAAACCCGACCAGCAGCGTCAACCCCGTCAGCGGCTTTCCAGAAAACATCTCAGGAATGAGGCCAAGAATGGTGTGCAAAGATTCATGGGTAAAGACTTCAATTAAAATGGCAATATCACTGATAAAAGCGATCACCGCGCCAACTGCGCTGACACTTGCGCTCTCGCTGATACCCCACCAATTTAATATCCCTAGCAGTACCAGAAGCGTGAGGGTTATTGGCAGAACCAGCGGTCCGAGTGCAGGTGCGACCACGCTAAAGTAAATAAGGCCAGAGAGCGAACTGATAGCCGCTGTAAGGAAGTAATCAACCAGAATAAACATGCCCCCCAGCGCACCAACCCAGGGCCGCATAGCGTTTGCGGCAACCGTTACTACCCCCCCACCCTGGGGGTAGCGATACGTAACTTCTGAGTATTTCAGTGTCAGAAGCACAAAGACAGCCATGGTCAGAAAGACAAAAAAGCCAGCGAGCTTACCAACCTGCCCGAACAGAATGCCGGGAGTGTAGTAAACAGAGGTGCCAATATCTGCGAAGACAACCGCCCAACAAAGGAAAAAACCTAACCTGCCCCGATCATGTTCAGACGCGCCGTTATGGCTGTGTGAAGCATCGGGCGAGGCATGTTGTGAACTCATATACTCCTCAAGTCCCACCAAGCCAAAAGAGTAATGCACTCTTCCTGTGCGTTCTATTCTCGCATATCAGAGCCAACGGCGAGAGCAGAAATCCTTGATAAAAAAACAGATGCCTGCCCTGCCTCTAAGATTATACCCTTCGAGGCAAGAGTACAGGCACCTTCAGTTTGTGAATTGAGAACACCTCACCCAACAGACGCGCTGCCAGGCGCGGGGCCGCAGCGCCGCTTTCCCAACCGGCTTACAGTGGGGCCAACCGCCAATTTTGCGAGGGATTTTTAGCGCGGAACGAGGGGCCGACGCTGGCATAACGCAGCTTTGTGGCGAGACTCAACGTTTGCTCACCAGCGTTGGCTGCGTTGTACTGGTAAGCATGTGCTGAGCAGGCCCCTCCTGTGTTTGCTCCGCTGGCGCAGTGATAACCTCGGCGCGCCTGGGCAGGCTCAAAATCACAGCCAGCGCTGCAATCGCTGCGCCTGCAATCAATGAAATCGTCGCTCCCCACCAGCCCGCCAATGCTCCAGTAAACAGGTTCCCAATGGGTGTGGTGCCCGCGAAGACGACTACATACAGGCCCATGATTCGCCCGCGCAGATGATCTGGGCTGCCGGTTTGCAGCGCGGTATTGGCTGTTGCCGAAAAACAGATGGTAGCAAAACCGATGGCCGCCAGCAGCACAAGCGAAAGCAAATAGGAGCGCGAAAGCGCAAAGGCAACCTCACTGCCTGCCAGCCCCGCGCCGCTCATGAGCAGAACGCTCATACGGGGCTTGCGCCCTGCGGCAGCAATCACCAGCGCCGCCACCAGCGACCCCGCGCCGGTAATAGCAGACATGAAGCCGTACCCTGATGCTCCGACTCGCAGCACATCAGTAGCAAACAATGGCAGGATCACGTTCAGATTCAACGCGAAGGTTCCAACGGCTGCAACCAGCAGCACAATCGTGAGCATGACAGAAGCTTGGCATACATAGCGTAATCCCTCCCCAAGCTGAGTAAATGAGCCGCGCCAGCCGCCCTGACTCTTCGGATGTGCTGCCGCGTGTAGCTCTTCAGTACGCATGATTGCCAGTCCGAAAATAACGGCGAGAAAGCTGATGCCGTTCAACAGAAAAAGCGGAGCCACTCCTAACCAGCCGATTAACACCCCACCAATCCCCGGCCCTACAATGCGAGCGGTATTGAACAGCGATGAATTGAGGGCAACAGCATTCATGACATCTTCGCGCCCCACCATCTCGACCACAAATGACTGCCGTGTGGGCATGTCAACGGCATTAACCGTTCCCAAAAGTGTAGCAAGGACCAGAATATGCCAGACCTGGACAACATGGGTCACTGTCAGTGCAAAAAGCAGAAAAGCCAGGATCATTGCGCTGCTCTGCGTGCCCAGCAGCAGCCGACGCTTGGGCCAGCGGTCAGCAATGACCCCACCCAGCAGCGACAGGATCAGGACTGGCAAAAATTGCAGGGCGCCGACCAGACCCAGGAGCAAGGCGTTGTTGTGTGAAAGCTCCAGGACCAGCCACGCCTGCCCGATGGATTGCATCCACGTGCCAACAAGCGAGATGAGCTGACCAAACCAGAACAACCGGAAATTACGATGGCGCAAAGCGGTAAAAGCCCGCGCCACGACAGAAATGCTGGTGCGTCCAGAAGTACGCGATGAATGAAGAGGAGTGGATCGAGCAAGCATCAGATGGCCTCACACAAATAGAAAATATCATTGAAAGTATATCATACTTTTACGTAAACGTCAATGTTATCTTTGCCAGCGTGCAATACAATATGCAGGTATGCTACAAAAAGACGGCGTTCAGAACAGGCTCAACATCCCAGAACATCCTCTATTGGCAGAGAGACAGCAGATCGGGGAAGTGAGAAAGCGATGGCTGACGAGCAAATCAGACGAATCTTAACCATCAACACTGGCTCTTCCAGCCTCAAGGCAGCGCTGTACGACATGGACACAGAGGAACGGCTGACCATCTCGGCACAGGCAGAGCGGATTGGCCTCTCCGACAGTCACATCCGCATCACCGCTGCCGAGGGTGCGTCTCTCCTGGACCAATCGCTTGCCCTGCCTGACCATGCCTCCGTCTTAAAGACGCTGTTTGATTGGTTGCATAGGCAGCAGCTTGATAATCATCTGGCGGCCATCGGGCATCGCGTCGTTCACGGTGGCAGCCGCTACCACCAGCCGCAGCCTGTTGACGAGAACCTGATGCAGACCCTCCGCGAACTAAGCGCCATTGACCCCGATCATCTTCCCCAGGCCATCAGCGCCATTCGTGCCGCGCAGCAGGCGTACCCTGACGCCCTTCAGGTAGCTTGCTTTGATACCGCCTTTCATCGGAGCATGCCGCGCGTCGCTCAGCTCTATGCGCTGCCGCGCCGGTTTCTTGATACAGGGGTCATTCGCTACGGTTTTCATGGCCTCTCGTATGAATCCATCCTCTCCGCTCTGCGCGCAGAGGATGCCAGCGCGGCTAATGGCCGGATCATCGTCGCCCATCTTGGGAATGGGGCGAGCATGGCAGCCATCCAGCATGGCCGCAGCATCGAGACCACAATGGGCTTCACCCCCACTGGCGGCCTGGTCATGGGTACCCGTTCTGGCGATCTTGATCCTGGCGTGCTGCTCTATCTGCTTTCCATACCGGGCATGGATGCTGCTGCATTGAACAGCGTGGTCAACCATCAGGCCGGACTCCTGGGCCTTTCAGGCATCAGCGCCGATATGCGCGACCTGTTGGACCGGGAGCAGGAAGACCCCCGTGCCGCCGAGGCTGTCGCGCTGTTCTGCTACCAGGCCAGGAAGTTCCTGGGCGCCCTGACCGTCGTGCTGGGCGGTCTGGATACCCTCATCTTCACCGGGGGGATCGGTGAGCATGCCTCCTCCATTCGCCAGCGCATCTGCGAGGGCCTGGACTTCCTGGGTATCGCGCTGGACTGGCAGCGTAACGAGGCCCATGCGCCGATCATCTCCTGCGATGGAGGGCCAGTCGTAATCCGCATCATGCACACAAACGAAGACCTGATGATCGCCAGACATACCTATCATCTACTTTTGCAGGGGAGTACCAGCCATGTACATCTTTGACCCAACCATCTCCAGCGTCGTCGACAGCGAGAGCCTCCCTCCTCAGCAGCCGGAGACTCCCGCCGCTGGCCCTCTTTCGCCAGAACTGCTCGACAAAATGCAGCGCTACTGGCAAGCAGCCAACTATCTGACCATTGGACAAATCTATCTCCAGGACAATCCCCTGCTGCGCGAGCCGCTGCGCCTGGAGCATATCAAGCCGCGCCTGCTCGGCCACTGGGGCACCTCGCCCGGCCTGAGCTTTATCTACGTCCACCTGAACCGGCTCATTCACGAGCAGGATGCCAACATCATCTATCTTGCCGGGCCAGGACACGGCGGCCCCGCGCTGGTAGCAAACGTGTATCTGGAGGGCACCTATTCGGAGATTTACCCGGAGGTCTCCCAGGATGTCGCTGGCATGCGACGCCTGTTTCGCCAGTTCTCCACTCCTGGCGGCATCCCCAGCCATGTCAGCGTTACCACCCCTGGCTCCATCCATGAAGGTGGCGAACTTGGCTATGTCCTCGTCCACGCCTTCGGCGCAGCTTTCGACAATCCCGATCTCATTGTAGCCGCTGTCGTTGGCGATGGCGAAGCCGAAACAGGACCGCTGGCAGGTTCCTGGAAAAGCATCAGCTTCCTCAACCCCGCGCGCGACGGCGCCGTCCTCCCCATCTTGCATCTCAACGGCTACAAAATTAGCGGTCCCACTGTCCTGGGCCGTTCAAGCGATGCAGAAGTGCGCGCCCTCCTGGAAGGAGAAGGCTACGAAGTCTCATTCGTTGAAGGCGATGATCCTCAGCACGTGCATCAAGCATTCGCGGCTACTCTGGGCGCCTGCTATGCGCGCATTCGCGCCATCCAGCAGGAGGCCCGCTCAAAAGGTGTCTCCGGGCGCCCTCGCTGGCCTGCCATCGTCTTGCGCACCCCGAAAGGCTGGACCGGGCCAAAAGTCGTGGACGGCCTGCCGGAAGAGGGAACGTTCCGCTCGCATCAGGTGCCGCTGGCGAACGTGCGCAGCGACCCCCAACAACTGGCTCAGCTTGAAGCCTGGATGCGCAGCTATCAACCGGAAATGCTTTTCGATCAACATGGCAGGCTGATTCCCGAACTGGCCGAACTCGCGCCAAAGGGAGACCGCCGGATGGGCGCCAACCCCCATGCCAATGGTGGCAGGCTCCTGGTGAATCTCAATATACCTGATTTTCGAGATTATGCCCTGCCCGTCCAGCGGCCAGCGACAGAGCGGCATGAATCCACCCGCCAGTTGGGGAAACTGCTGCGTGACATCTTCGTGCAGAATGCCGACCAGGCAAACTTCCGGCTTTTCTGCCCGGATGAAACCAACTCCAACCGCCTGGGCAATGTCTTTGAGGTGGAGAATCGCTGCTTTGTCGGCAAAATCCTCGATATTGACGAGCATATCTCCCCTCATGGCCGGGTCATGGAGGTGCTGAGCGAGCATCTCTGTGAAGGCTGGCTCGAAGGGTATCTCTTGACCGGGCGGCATGGCCTGTTTGCCACCTATGAGGCGTTTGCAATGGTCTCGGCCTCGATGACCGTCCAGCATACGAAGTGGCAAGAAGAGAGTATCCATCTGCCCTGGCGCGAAGCGATTGCCTCCCTGAACATCCTGCTGACCTCCACCTGCTGGCGCAACGATCATAATGGTTTCAGCCACCAGGGGCCGGGCTTGATCGATGTCATGCTCTCCAAGCGCGGCACGGTCGCTCGCATCTACCTGCCGCCCGACGCCAACTGCCTGCTCTCCGTCGCCGACCATTGCCTGCGCAGCCGGGATTATGTGAATCTGATCGTGATTGACAAGCAGCCCCAATTGCAATGGTTAGACATGGACGCTGCCATTGACCATTGCGCCCAGGGAGCTTCAGTCTGGCAGTGGGCCAGCAATGATGGTGGTGAGGAACCCGATGTCGTGCTGGCGTGCGCCGGAGACATTCCCACCCTGGAGACTGTCGCAGCCGCGTGGTGGTTGCGCCACAACGCCCCCGATCTGAAAGTGCGTGTGGTCAACGTGGTGGACCTGATGGCCCTCTTCCCACGCCTCCTGCATCCGCATGGCATGGATGAAACCCGGTTTGTTGAACTGTTCACTGCCAACAAGCCGGTCGTCTTCGCTTTTCATGGCTACCCGCGTGCTATTCACGAAATTGTGCATGGGCGCGTCAATGCGGAGCGCTTCCACGTGCGCGGCTTTAACGAGCAAGGCACCACGACAACCCCCTTTGATATGGTCATGCTCAATGGCATGAGCCGCTATCACCTCTGTATCGAGGCAATGCGGCGGGTTCCTCGCATCTATGGCCCATCTCAGCGCTTGATCGCCGAATGCAATAGCTTGCTGCGCAAAGCAGATGCGTATACGCATGAGCATCTTGAAGATTTGCCAGAGATCGCCAATTGGACCTGGACCGACGACTGATCCAGCCATTATTGCCTGATGAAACTTGCCTCCAGGCTGAACTGGCACAATTGAGCATGAGGCTGCCAGTTCGGCCCGGAGGACAGCGTGCCCAGAGCGCCGGTTAAAAAGTCATGTTCTCATCTTAGCCCGCGCAGGCGAGGCTCTGCGGCGCAGCCTCCAGCCGCGATTTTAATCGCCAGGCATATGGCGCGAGCGATTACTTGACCGGCGTTCTAGCCCGCGCAGGCGAGGCTCACCGGCGCAGCCTCCAGGCGCGGCCTTGGGCCGCCAGCCCCCGGTAGCTCCCCAGGCGCCCCTAGCGCGAACGGATCACCAGCAGGGGCACATCTGCCAGATGCAAGACCGCGCCTGCCACGCTCCCATAGAGCCAGCGCCCAACGCCGGTGCGGCCATGCGTTGCCATCACAATCATCACCGTATTACCTGCTCCTTGAAGTTCAGCCGCCTGCTGCGCAATATCCAGGGCCGCGCCTCCCTCGGCGACAACGATTGCCGTTGGAATCCCCTGCGCCTGCAAGCGCTGCTGCACCTGCTCCAGATACTGAATGGCCTCCCGTCGCTCTGTCGGCACGATCACGCGAATGGCATCATTCGCTGCGGCAGCTCGTCCTTGTGCCCCCACCGTCAGGTCCGGCAGGTCCAGCGAGCGCAGCAGCGTGACCGAAGCCCCCAGTTGATGAGCCAGCGAGGCCACTCGCAGCAAGACCGACTCAGCCACTTCCGAACCATCCAGCGGCACTAATAGATGCGGGCGCGCTTCGCGGACAAAGACGCGGGCTGCCTCTTCTTCATGTTTGAGCAGCAGCACTGGCACTGGCGCACCTTGCAGCACGCGATCAGCCACGCTGCCGTGCATCAGACGGCTCACCCCTTCCCTGGCGTGCGTCACCATGACGATCAACTCAGCGTGGTGATCGTGCGCCGCATCCACAATCCCAGTAGCCGGATCACCCTCCGTATGCACCCGTTCGACCGGAACACTCTGGCCTGCTACCTCTTGCTCCACCTTTTTTAGATAAGCATCAACGTCCTCATACACATCCGGCGGCACTTCAAAAGGGCCACCGCGCGAGTAGATGATCGACCCTGCTCGACTCACCCGCACCAGAATAAGTTTGCCGTTTGCTCCCGCCTGGCGAGCGAAAGCAATCGCGGTGGGCAGCGCCTCCTCGGCGAGCTTCGAGCCATCCAGCGGCACCAGAATCCGGCCAAAGGGCGGCAGTTCTCCTCTTGCCGTGAATGGGGTTTGATTGCTTGACGGCACATGTGAGATCATTGCGCTTCCTCCTTCTGCTCGTGCGTGGTCGCTCCCCTCAACTCCTCATGGGAGCCTGACCATCTGTTTACTGGAGAAAGCATAGACCTGCGTGGTTACAAGGCGCATCACCCATAGTTATCCAGAGGTAAATAGAAGAGTGCCATATGGGCAAACCAGAGCAGATGGGCATGATCTGCGGTTGATGAGGTGTCCTTGCTCCAACCGCTGGCTGAACGAGGGAAATGAATCAGGAGAGTATCAGCGAGACTTTCTAAGCTGTGCTTTGGGTGAGCGAAAAGTGCCAAAAAAACCTTGAGGAACGTTACCTCAAGGCTTGGTAGGGCGGGAGGGAATCGAACCCTCAAGGGTTGCCCCGAGGGATTTTAAGTCCCTTGCGTTTACCGGTTTCGCCACCGCCCCAAACAGTATCTAGCATACCATAGAACAAGCGAAATTGCAATCTATCGTGACCGCCCGGCTGCTTACAATAACTCCCAAAAAGATGCGCACCTCCCGATCCCTGGAACGATGGGAACGATGGGAACCCTCATATATCAGCCCTCTCTGCATCTGGTCTCGCCAGCATGCGCAGCGTTCCACCCTCTTCTGAAGCAGGAACGCTCTATCCTATGTGAGCAGGAACGCTCTATCCTATGTGCTGACGATCCGATGCTCCGCCGGGTTGTGCTGGCTTCACTCGTCTGGATTGACACTTGCTCGCGCCAGAGGCGATAATAGCAAAGTGAATGCGCGCTGAGATGTTTTTCAGAAGCTGCTGGTAGTCCGCCAGCAGAACACAAATACAGGTAAAAACAATGGTTGAAATCGCTCGTTGGGACGGCACAGCAACTCAAGGCGGAAGCTACGACGTAATCGTCGTTGGCGCCGGGCACGCTGGCTGCGAAGCCGCGCTGGCGGCGGCGCGCATGGGCTGCTCGACCCTGCTCATCACCATGAACCTCGATAGTATTGCGCTCATGCCCTGTAATCCCTCGATGGGAGGACCGGCCAAGGGGCATCTCCTGCGCGAGATCGACGCCCTGGGTGGCGAAGCGGCGCGCAATACCGACCGCACCTTCATCCAGATTCGCATGCTCAACACCGGCAAAGGACCAGCCGTACAGGCACTGCGGGCGCAGTGCGACAAGCAAGCCTATCGTCTGGCAATGAAGTTTGCCCTCGAAGCCCAGCCCAGGCTTGATCTGAAGCAGGCATCCATCACCGGCTTCCTCAGTGAAACCGGACCGGATGGCCGCCCCATAATGCGCGGCGTCGTCACCGCCCAGGGCTGGGAATACCGCGCAAAGACCGTCGTGCTGACCACTGGAACCTTTATGAATGGGCGGCTCGTCGTTGGCGAGAAAACCCAGCCCGGCGGGCGGGCTGGCGAGGGTCCGGCGCTGGTCATTTCCGGCTCGCTGCAACAGCTTGGCCTGAAGACCGGACGACTCAAGACCGGCACGCCGCCGCGCATTGACGCGCGCACTATTGATTTCAGCAAAACCATTCCGCAGCCAGGCAGCCCCACGCCTCTCTACTTCTCGGCTGACCGCGCCGCGCGGGAGGAGCCGCTGCTGCCGCCGGGGCGGCCCAATCCGGTTTATCCCATTCCCGCAGAGATGCAAACCGCCTGGCGCCCCCAGCTTCCCTGCTATCTCGTCCATACCACCGACAAGACCCATGAGGTCATCCGCGCCAATCTGCACCGCTCCCCCCTCTACAGCGGCCTGATTGAAGGGATCGGGCCGCGCTATTGCCCCTCCATCGAAGATAAGGTGGTGCGCTTTGCCCAGAAGGAGACCCATCAGGTCTTTTTGGAGCCAGAGGGCTGGAAGACAGGCGAGGTCTATGTCCAGGGCATGAATACCAGCCTGCCGGAAGATGTTCAGCTTGCCATGCTGCGCACCATTCCGGCGCTGGAGCATGTAGAGATGATGCGTGTGGGCTATGCAGTGGAGTATGATTTTGTCCCTTCTGATCAGATTACGCTCGCGCTGGAGGCCAAGCCGGTGGATGGTCTCTTCCTGGCAGGCCAGACCAACGGAACATCAGGCTATGAAGAGGCCGCCGCGCAGGGTTTGATTGCAGGCATCAACGCCGCCCTCAAGGCTAAGGGAAAAGCCCCTTTCATTCTGGGCCGCCATGAGGCGTATATCGGCGTCCTGCTTGATGATCTGGTGACGCAGCCCATGAAAGAACCCTATCGCCTGCATACCTCGCGCGCCGAACATCGACTGCTGCTGCGCCAGGATAACGCCGATCTGCGCCTGAGCCGCTATGGGCGCGAGCTTGGGCTGCTGGATGATGCGCGTTGGGAAGCGGCAGAACGCAAGCGCCAGGCGATAGAGGCGACGCTGCATGAACTCGATACCGTCGCCTTCAAGGCAAATCCGGCCCTGGAAGAGCGGGCACGCGAGCTTGGGCTGTCGTCTTTGGGGCAGCGCCTCACCGCCCGCGAACTGCTGAAGCGGCCAGAAGCGCGCTACTGGCAGGTCGCGGCGCTCGATAGCCGCCTGCCGAAACTGGAAGAAGAGTTTGCCACCGAAGTAGAGTTGCAAGTTAAATATGAGGGCTATGTCCGCAAGCAGGAGCGCGCCGTCGAGCGGGTGCGCCGTTTTGAAGAACTCATTATCCCGGAGGGCACCGATTACGCCGCCATCCCCAACTTGCGGACAGAGGCGCGCGAGAAGCTGGCACGGATACGCCCTTATACTTTGGGGCAGGCCAGCCGCATTGGCGGCGTCACGGCGGCAGATATTTCTGTGCTGCTCTTTTATCTGGAGCGGCATCGTCGCCAGAAAAGCACTGTGCCTGCCTGAACTGTGTTGACAAAATACCTCGCCCTCGCTACGATAAGGTCTACACACGCCTGGGCACTTCAAGAGGGTTGTCTGGTCTTTGGTGGAGTACCATCATCCCGGCGCAAGGAGGATGCGGCTTCTCGTCTCACATTGAGGGCATGAGGCTTCCGCCGCGCAGCCAACTATGAAGATTTTAGTCGTTGATGATGACCAGATGAGTACCAAACTGGTCCATTTTATCCTCAGCGAAGAGGGCTATGACGTGACCTCGGTAGATGGTCCACGCGGTGCGGCTGCCATGATTCAGCGCGATTTACCAGACTTGATCCTGCTGGATGTGGGGATGCCCCATGTCAGCGGGTTTGATTTCTATCAGCGTCTTCGACAAGATGACTACGATATTCCGGTGATCTTCGTCACCGCAAAGGGAGAGTTAGAGGATAAGCTGCATGGCCTACGCCTGGGCGCCGATGATTATATTGTCAAGCCGTTTAACCCGGCGGAACTGCTGGCGCGTGTACAGGCGGTCCTGCGGCGCTATCGCAAGGCCAGCGCCCAGGCGAGCAGACAGGTTCTGCGCGTTGGGGATTTTGAGTTCAACATGGCTGAATTGCAGGTGACGCTCCCAAATAAACAGACCGTACTCCTGACACCCAAGGAGATGCGTATTCTGGTGACACTTGCCGAGCGCGCGGGTCGGGTGATGCGACGCGAGGATTTACTGGATGCAATCTGGGGCGAAAATTACCGCGAGAGCAATATTGTAGATGTCTACATTGGGCGGCTGCGTCGCAAGATTGAGCGCGATCCAGCGAATCCTCAATATATCAAATCGGCGCGCGGCCTCGGTTACAAATTCGTTGGCAAATAGCCGCCAATAAACTATTACCCGGCTGCCGCTTATACCGCATCTCGTTGAAGGGTGGGGGCGTATTGCCGGTTCCCCACCGGCTCACGCGGGGTCAGCGTTAGCGATACCGCTCCTGTTCAACAGGATAGCATATGAGACAGTTTGAAAATGATGAGAAGGTAAACACTAGCGTGGAGCAGGAAACGGCGCCAGAACCTGACGAAGCCAGCTTTATTTCTCATTCTGAAGCCAACAGCGATTTTATCTCAATGATTGCGCATGAATTGCGCACGCCGCTCCATACTGTGAACGGCTTCCTGTCTATTGTCCTGGAAGAGCATGTAGGAAAGCTGAATGAGCGCCAGCGTGAATTTCTGGAGTATGCCCATGCCAGCGCCGATCAACTGATCACGCTGGTGAACGATATGATCTTCATTTCCAGAGCAGATGGCGGGCACTTCAAGCTGCGCTGTGCAGAGCTGGCTTTGTCCGACGTGATCGCGCAGGTACTGCATGAGACTGAATCTGCCGCGCGCAAGGCGCAGGTTGCGCTTCAGAACCAGGCCCCTGAACAGTTCCCCACGCTCTGGGCAGATGCGGGCGCTCTTCAGCAGGCGCTCGTGAACCTGGTGCATCACGCGCTGAAGTTTACGCCGCCGGGTGGCTCTGTCACCATCCGCGCCCGGCAAGTAGGCAAAAAAGCGGAGATTAGCCTCACAGATACCGGCTATGGGATTCCCCTGGAAGATCAGCCGCATGTTTTTGAGCGCTTCTATCAATCATCCCATACCTCGCTGGCCCAGTATGGCAATTTTGGTTTGGGCCTGGCAATTGCGCGTATGATCGTTGAGCGACACGGCGGGCGTATCTGGCTCCAAAGCGGGTCGGAATCTGGCTCAACCTTCGTGTTCACGATCCCTCTCTTCGCCCGTAAGAAATAAGCGGCAAACCTATCAGCATCTCCCTCGTCGCAGCTCAGAGATGTTCCCAAAGTGTAGGCGTTTGCGTCTGCTGAGCATCCCTATGCTCGCTGCTCGTCTCTGGTGTCTCTTCGCGTGTGCTGGCGGTATTGTGTGCCTGGCGTGTTGGCTCCGGCAGGCGATAGCCCCGACAACATTTGAGAACATAATCCACAGCGGTTTCCAGGCTGATGCGGTGTCCAATTGAGATAATAAGAGGATTGGTATGGGCTTTGGTGCGTAATCCCATCCCCAAAACTTCGCCGTCACTCACCAGCGTGACCTGCGCCCCAACTTCCTGTCCTAACGTGCCTATAAGGTGGCCCGTCAGAATGGATTTAGCGCAGCCGATGCTGGGCACGTCCAGCAGCACACCCAGATGGCACGCAATGCCAAATCGGCGAGGATGTGCCAGTCCCTGTCCATCAACCATCAGCAGATCAGGCTTCTTGTGCAGCTTCTGAAAGCCCGCCAGGATTGAGGGCGCCTCTCGAAAAGAGAGCAGGCCGGGAATATAGGGAAAGCGCAGCGCTTCCTCATGCCGAACACGCTCCAGCACTTCCATTGAAGGATATGCCAGCGCGACAATGGCGGCCCGTGCCAGGCCAGTACGATCATTCGCAGAGATGTCGATGCCTGCAATGATCTTGACTTCGCCCAGGCGGTCTTCCCGAATGACTTTGCCTGCCAGTTCACGCTGCACTTCCATAGCTTCTCTGGGTTCCAAATCCCAGCGATGCAGCCAATGCGGTTGAGACATTCTAGCCATCTCCCTGTTGTTGGGTTGCTCGCCTGAAAGGTTACTTGCCTGCGATCAGGAAACCCGCGTTGCAACCAGAATAAGACGTGGGCTGTTTTCCTCGCAAGGATTGAGTTCGTAATCGCCGTAAAGATGCTTGATCTGAAAGCCGCAGCTTTCTACCAGCAGTTCAGCCTCGCCGGGACTGAGTATCGCCAGCGAGGTCTGAACGACTATGCGGCGTATCGGCCCTCCTTGTGAGTGGGCATCATAGAAATGAGTGAGTTGCAGACAGCGCGCCACTGGATCAGCGGCAGCAGCAACCAGATGGCTAATAATTTCATCCCGACTCTGATCAGTCCAGGTGCCCTGATGGAAGAGGTGCCCTTCAGCCTCCTGGTAATGCCGCAGGTCGGCATGGGGAAGATCAAGGATCAGCGTGCCTTCGGGCAGGAGATGCTGGCGGAGCGTTGCCAGCACGGCGCGCTGGTCGTCGCGGGTGATGAAATGGGCAAACGTGTTGAGCGCCACAAAAGCCAGACGAAAACGCTGGCGGAGCCGGAGCGTGCGAGCATCCCCCTCAATCAGTTCTACGTGTTTGAGCAGCATTGCTGTTTCCAGGTGCTGTCGTGCGCGTGCGAGCATTGCCGGGGATGAATCAACCCCGGTCAACTCAATACCCCGGCGTGCCAACGGAACGAGCAAACGCCCGGTGCCGCAGCCAAGCTCCAATACCGGAGACCCTGTGCTGTCTGCATAGTTGCAATAAAGGTCAACATCATCCTGGTACCCGCTATGCTCCAGGTCATAATAAGGGGCGATCAATTCGTAGCTGTTCATGCCGCTATAATAGCGCGCTGGCCGTTGATTTGTCCAATGAAAATAGCTCCAGAGCAGCAACTGGCCCTCTGGCATTCTGTCAGAGGGCCAGAACAAAGCATGATGGATAGAAAGAGAGATGCTGCTCACATCGCTGCATCCATTGTCCTGTAGACTGGTATTTGCTAGATGGTACTGCGGCTCATCTGATCTCTGGCGCTTTCTGCCCCCCGCTCCATCGTATTCTGAGCTTTGCCAAGCGTCGTGTTCACTCCCTGGCGACCCTGCTCGATAGCGCTCGATGCTTTGCCACGTAATTCAGTCATACGCTCTTGTGCCTGGCCTTGCAACTGCGCGAAGCGGCTTTGAAGCTGAGCGCGGGTTTCTTCACCGCGCCTGGGTGCAAATAACAAACCAAGCACTGCCCCAATCGCGCCGCCCCACAAAAACGCCCGAATGGTACTCATTTCTGTTTCCTCCTGCTTGCTTGAATACAAGATAACGCGCGGGTGAAGACAGAACCTCACCCCACGCCCCCTCTGACCTTTCGGGCGATCCCTGTCTGCAATATGTATGCCAGTTATCAAGTGAGCAATGATAACAGGGGGAACGCGCTGTTGCCATAATGCAGCGAACCACCTGAGCCGTTTGCGCAGATCAGCAGCTAGCCTGTCCGATTGGCAGCAAGCCGGGCGAAGGCCACTCTGGCGGCTTCAATAGTTTGCTCAATCTCCTGCGCCTGGTGTGCCAGGGAGAGGAATCCTGCCTCAAATTGGGATGGTGCCAGATAGATGCCCTGATCCAACATCGCTTGAAAGAAACGGGCGTAGCGTTCCGTGCTGGCTGTTTTGGCGGAAGCGTAGTCTGTAACGGGCTGATCGGTGAAAAAGAGGCAAAACATCGAGCCAACTCGTGTTTGGGTAATTGCTATACCGGCTGCCGTTGCTGCCTCCTTCAAACCGTCTGCCAGTTGGGCCGAGCGTGCTTCAAGCCGCTCATAGGTGCCCGGTTGCTGCAAAAGCTCAAGCTGGGCAATTCCGGCAGCCATTGCCAGCGGATTGCCAGAGAGCGTGCCAGCCTGGTAGACCGGCCCGGCAGGGGCGATCAGGCTCATGATCTCGCGTCTGCCACCGTAGGCTGCCGCCGGAAGGCCGCCGCCGATAATCTTCCCCAGGCACGTCAGGTCGGGCTTGATGCCGTAAAGCTGCTGGGCGCCGCCATAGGCGACACGAAATCCGGTCATCACTTCGTCAAAGATCAGCAGCGCCCCAAATCGAGTGGTCAGATCACGCAGCCCCTGGAGATAGCCAGGCTCTGGTGGCACACAGCCCATATTGCCGGCAACTGGCTCGACAATCACAGCGGCGATGCCGTCAGGAAATTCCTCGAAGAGTGCCTGCACGGCTGATAGACTGTTATAAGGCGCGATCAGAGTATCGGTGGTGATGGTCTGGGGAACGCCGGGGCTGTCGGGGATACCCAATGTCAGGGCGCCTGAGCCTGCTGCCACCAGCAAAAAATCGGCATGACCGTGATAGCCACCTGCAAATTTGATGATCTTGTGCCTGTGTGTGTAGGCGCGCGCTAGCCGCAGGGCACTCATCGTTGCTTCTGTTCCCGAATTGACGAAGCGCACCATCTCGACGGCTGGCAGTGCTTCGATGACCATCTCTGCCAGTCGTACTTCAAGCGTGGTGGGCGCGCCGTAGCTTGTGCCTCGTGCTGCCGCGCGTGCGATGGCCTCGAGGACGTGCGGATGGGCGTGGCCGTGAATCAGCGGCCCCCATGAGAGGACGTAATCAATGTAGCGATTGCCGTCGACATCGTACAGATACGCGCCTTCGCCGCGCTCAATGAAACGAGGTTGGCCGCCAACGGCTTTGAAGGCACGCACAGGACTATTCACTCCGCCAGGAATCAATTCGCGGGCGTGGACAAAGAGTGCATCAGATCGCTGAGTATTCATTGTGGAGGCATCCTTCCGTTGATTAAGAAGTGATGAAGCGCGGTGAAGGTAAGGATATGCACGCGCTCAAGCGAACATATCAGGCGACCCAGGCAAAGGCTGTGACACATCGCACATGAAGCATAACAAAACTGGCGGGATCGTGCCATCTCTCACAGCCCTGTCCCCACGCCTTGCTGGATTTTAGAAGGCGACGGCCAGAATGCCGTAAATATCGGCAACCTGTCCGGTGGAAGGACAGATGACTTCCCACCAGCTATAGTTGGTGCCGTCTGTGATGATTGCGCCAGTAGAGGATGTGCCCCTGCCTGGCACCCGCTGCCCAAAGGGTAGGGTGAACAGGATCGCTGCATTGCTGCTTGGCCCGGCGCGCAAGTTGCACCCGGAATGATAGACACAGAGAACCGAATTATTCGCCCGATGAATGCTGTAGACCGGCACGTAGCCGCCTTGCGTATAGCCGCTCTCAGAAGGATAAGCAACCTGCTCGCAGGTTGAACTGGCCGGGCCGATGTCCACCAGATTAGTCCCGCCCGGCACAGTGATGGCGACCGGGCCATTGCAATTTGGGGCCACATAAATAACCTGCGTCTGGTTGGTGATGACTACCGGGTCTCCAGAGTTACTGATACTTGAGCCTGTATTAGCAAAAAAGACCGCGCAACTGGTGAGGGGCAGCGCGAAAAGTAGCATAATTGTTGCCAGGCCACATTCCCAGATGCGTGTGCTGGTGAGACTGATCATCAGTTTCAGTTGTCCGATGCCGCTTTGCATGAGTCCTGCGCCTGTCTTACTCTGTCAGGGTAAATGGCGGTCTTGCGAAACCACCTCATCTGGCCTATGCTAAGGGATGCGCTGATCTTGACTCCTGATGCCAGCATCAGCTTGCTGCAAACTCTGTACCACCGACTGAGCGCCGTGCCAGCCTGTGTTGGCATGGCCGCTTACCAGGAAGAGTAATGTTTCATGGATAGACCTCCTGCCAGGCAGGAACACCTGCCTTCCAATCTGCGCCCTGCTGTGGTGCCGCTGCCGCCGCAGATACTCCAGACCCTGCGGAGTATTGTGGGGCCTGAGCATGTACTGCAAGACCCCGAAGATTTGTTGGCCTACGGTATTGATGGCACCTGGGTAGAGCGCGAACCACAGGTCGTCGTGCTTCCCAGCAGCGCTGAAGAGATCAGCGCTATCTTAAAACTGGCGAACGCTGAGCGTATCATCGTCACACCGCGCGGCTCTGCTAGCGGCCTCTCCGGGGGATCGCTGCCAGCCTCCGGCGGCATCTCGCTGAGCCTGACGCGGATGAATCGTATCCTGGAGATTGATACCGGCAATGCGGTTGCCGTTGTCCAGCCCGGCGTCATCACCGGTGACTTGCAGGCAGCCGTTGAGCAGGTGGGCCTGTTCTATCCACCGGACCCATCCAGCCTGAGCGTTTCGGCGATTGGGGGCAATGTGGCGGAGAATGCAGGTGGGGCGCGCTGCCTGAAGTATGGCGTCACCAACGATTATGTTCTGGCTCTCCAGGTGGTGTTGCCGACAGGGGAGATTATTCGTACCGGCGGGCGCATGGTCAAGAATGTCACTGGCTATAACCTGCGCGCCCTCTTTACCGGTGCGGAGGGCACGTTGGGAGTCATTACAGAGATTACGCTGCGCCTGCTGCCCAAACCGCGCTATGCGCTGACTGCGCTGGCAGTCTTTCCCCGTCTGGAGAACGCGGCTGAAGCGGTCACGCACATTATGCAGACCGGCCTGATTCCGGCAAGTGTAGAATTGATGGATCAGACGACGGTGCAGTGTGTTGAGGCGCTGCTGCATATCGGGCTGCCCCTGGAGGCCGAGGCGCTGCTGCTCTTTGCCGTCGATGGCAACTATGAGCAGACTGTGCGTGCCGAACTGGAGACTATCGCGGACGTTTGCCGGACAAAGGGTGCGGCTGAGGTGCGTATCGCGCATGATGGAGAGGAGAGCAATCGTCTCTGGAAAGCGCGGCGCTCGGTCTCGCCAGCGCTGGCGCGCCGCCGACCCAATAAGTTGGGAGAAGATGTCTGTGTACCCCGCACAGCGATCCCGGCAATGGTCCGCGCCGTGCGCGAGATTGCCGCGCGGCATCAACTGCTCATCCCCGTTTTTGGGCATGTAGGCGACGGCAATTTGCACCCTAATATCTTGTGCGACCTGCGCGATGCTGAGGAGATGCGGCGTGTGCGTCTGGCCGCCGCAGAAATCTTTGAGGCCGCCATCACGCTGGGCGGGACGCTCTCTGGGGAGCATGGAATTGGTCTGCTCAAGAAAGAGTTTCTGGAGCGCGACCTGGGCGCGGCACAGGTCGCGGCCATGCGGCGCATCAAAGCGGCGCTGGACCCTCAGATGATTCTGAACCCAGGCAAGATTTTCCCGACCGGCCAGAGCGATTGGTGAGGCTGTTATGGGAAGAAACGGAGGGAGCAGATATGCTGGCTCAACTCTCTTGCGAAGCGCTCAGAGGCATGCTACACTGCCAATGCGGCATTGCTCAGGCTTGCCTGTTCGTGCATCCTGGCAATAGTGTGGCATGATTTGCTCATCTTTACTTCTACAGAAACATTACTTGGAGAGGGTTTTTCAATGGCTGGAACGACTGTCCCTATTCGCCCGCTGTTTCAGGTGAATTTTGGCAGTACCGCAAATGCAACTGATGATACGCTGGGCAAGGTTGCTCAGGTGCTGGTGCATCCAGAGACATGGGAAATCAGCTATGTCGCTGTGCAGCGCGGCTTGTTGATGAAGAAGCTTCTAACGCTTCCGGTAGACTTTATCCGCGAAGCGCGCGTTGATGGCCTTCAGTTCTCGCTTCCTGTTGATGATCTGGTGCAGAAAGCGCAGACGCCCAGGGAGCCGCTGCTGACTTTGCGGGAGCATCTGCCCGTCAGTTATGGCTCGGAGACGCTGGGGGGACTCTCTCAGCTTTTTTTCGATGCTGCCACGCGCCGGATAGCGTATCTGGTGGTGCATCGCCAGACCATCGCGGGGAGTGAGGTGCTGCTGAGTGTCGATCAACTGGTTGGCCTCCAGACTGGACGGCTGGAGGTAAATATTGCCCCCAAAGAGTTTGCGCTGCTGCCCCTCTATCGCCCTGACCCGCAGTTAGAGGAGGATGTGCGCCAGGCGCTCTGGGATTATCCACGCTTGCGCATCGATCTGGGGGCTATAAAAATTCATGCCCAGTGCAACGAGGTCTGGTTGCAGGGCTATGTCTCCAGCGGCCTGAATCGGCGCGTGATCGAAGATCAGCTAAGCCTGGTGCCAGGGATACGTCACTTGCATAACCAACTGATTGCCGATAGCGATCTGGCTGTCGAAATCGCGGCAGCCCTGGCAAAGCGCGAAGAGACACGCGGGCTGCCTATTGGCGTCTATCCTGATCTGGGCGAGGTGTATTTGCGTGGCCTGGTGCCCAATGAGCATGTGAGAGAAATTGCTGAGCAGGTTGCGGCTGAAGCGCCCAATGTCAAATTAGTCCATAACGAATTAGTAATCAGCGATAGACTTGATTTCTTGCCGACTCTGGCAGGTGTGAATGGCACAGAGGATGTTGTCCCCGGCGGCGAAGGGATCAAATCAAAGCATTCTGCCTGAACAACTTCTTTCCATTTCAGTTCTAAAAAAACTCTGAGCAACCCGAATGAGCCAGAACGATCTCCCGTTCTGGCTCATATGCCAGCGAACAAGTATGCTGTCAACCACCAGTGTCAAAGCCAGGGTGCTGGTTGGTGCAAAAGCGAGGGAATGTAAGGGCCGTTTTTGTAGAAGCTCATCCAGAACTCCTGAGCGCCTGCAAAGTTGATGAGGATACCAAACAGCCCCAGCAGATAAAACCGCCAACCCATCTCAATTTCGGAAATGGCAAGCAGTACAAAGGCGTAAGGGTAGCCTTCAAATAAGTAGCGTGCGCCAAACTCGTACCACCCGGCAGCGTGATAGAGCAGCGTGAACGCGGTGATGAGTCCCACAACAATCCAGAGGACCTTACGCAGCGTCGATGGCGTGCGGTTGCGCGCAAAAAAGAGAAAGAGAAAGATGGGTGTGGTGAAAAAGACGCTGATGCCATAGCCACCGTTCAGGAGATCGATCTGCGGTAAGGTGTCAAAAGGGCTGGTGAACTTGACGGCTGGAAACGAAAGAAAATTCGCAACAATATCCGACCAGATATAGTGCGGGCTGATGACGCCATAATGAACAGCAGGATACTTTTGCTGAATCAGCAGCGTGTAACCAGTCTCCCAGGGACTGCCAAAGGCCAGCGCATTGCGCGCCAGAAAGATCACCAGGATCACCAGCAGCGGCGTCAGGGCCAGTGCAAATGATCGCCAGGGAAGGCTGCGCGCTCGTTTGAGCAGTTCTTTGAGCGTTGTGGCTCCGGTGTGTTCTTCGAGCATGAGATAGAGCAGCAGCGGCAAGCCCGCAACTGCTGGGGCGCGTGTCAGAAAGGCACAGCCCAGGCAAAGGGCGCTGAGGAGATAGCGTCGTTTGAAAGCAAAGAGCATGAAAGCCAGGGTGCAGGTGGCCCCAACGATGTGAGCGGTGAACCACATGGTCCCACCTAGCGAGAGGAAAAAGCTAATCGTTCCGAAAAAGAAGAAGATGCACAGCGCCACGTTCTGCTGGAACGTCCGGCGCGAGCGCCCGCTGAATCGCAAGGTTTCGAGCAGCCAGAAGAGTAAAACGATGTTGATGGCCGAGCAGACCTGAGTGAAGAAAATATCGCTGAAGCTCAGGCCAAAGATCGCCACAAAAGGCATCATCACAATGGCCGGAAAGGGCGGATAGACGATATAGTGTTTGCCATTGACCAGAATAATATCAGTAGATGTGAACTGCGGTATGTCAAGGCGTCCATGAAGCAAGCTATATGCCTGATAGACAAAATGGTTGGCGTCTGAACTGCCAAAAGGGTGAATGCCCAACCTGGCGCTGCTCACAAGCAGACCGGCCAGCGCCAGAAAAAACAAGAGAAAAGACATCGCCCACCCGCGCCGCCGCTCGCTTTTCGCAGATGCTTTCAGTGCTTCATGAGCGCTTGCTCCAGTAGAGATTGCCTGGGTCATAGATGAGAAACCCCTTGCTTTGTTGAATCATGACGTATGATGCTGAGAGCAAGTCTAGCCTAGCTATCCTGCATCTGGCTGTCAAGAAATTGGTACTTGCAGGAAGTTATCCTGGGGCGCCATGTTTTTGCAGGTTTCTGACCAGGACGTTATAATTCAGATGCGACAATAGATTATTTTTGCTGCAATCAAGATGTCTCTGAGGTTCAATGAACGATGCTTAGATTGGCGCTCCCGCTCTCTTTTTTCCTGGTGATGCTGGAAACAGCTATCGGGTCATATATCGTCCTGTTTCTGCTGGATATTTACGGTGGTATTAAGGTTGCTCGCCTGATAGAGCAGGCAAGGAAGGTTTTGCCACCAGGTCCAGCGTCCTCAGAGGATGCAGAGGAGCAGCCTGCCGAAGAACCCTCCAAAACGCTCTCGGAGGCGCAGGCGGCCAGGCGTGCTGGGGTAACAAAAGGCTTCCTGGTGTTTCAGGGTTTACTCTATTTGATACTGGCATTACTTACCTACTGGTTTGGTTCGGTGTTTGCTACACCAGCGGTCTTTCAAGAGTTCAAGGGCTTTTATCTCCAATATCCGCTTGAGCAGTCCTGGCTCAATTACCAGTTTATCCCGCTGTTGATCTTCATGGGGCTGCTGCTGGTGTATAACGTGCTGCTCTGGTCCAATCGACGCCTGACACGCTGGATGGTTGGCTCACTGGCAGGCGTGGCTGGACTGGCCGAGTTGTTGGTGATCGGCATGGCGTATCGCCCGCTGGCTGCTCAGAGCCTGGATGGAGCCTTTACCGTAGCCAGCTTCTTCGTGGGTGCGCTGGCATTGGGCGGCGTGCTGACGGCTATGCTGTTGGGCCATTGGTATTTGAACACCCCGACGGCTTCTGGCAAGCCTCTGGAATTTGCGACGCTGCTCATGCTGATCGGCCTGGCGCTGGAGCTGCTTTTTAGCTTTTTCATCCACAGCACCATTCCAGCCGGTCTGGCGGAGTCGGGAAATCCTCCGATCTCGGCGGATGCGCTGAATGTGATTCGCTTTATCTTTGGCTTTATCTTCACGCTGAGCCTGGGTATACTCGCGTTTCTCCTGACCAGAGGACGTTCTTTCCAATCAGCGACTGGGATGCTCTATCTGGCAGTGGCTTTTGCTTTCACCGGGGAGATTATGACGCGCGGCTTATTCTTCTTGCCGCCAGTCCACTAGCGTTGTTCCCCTGGCAGTGACTCCAGAAAGGTCACAAGGGCCAGGTTGAAGGCTTCAGGCTGCTCCATGTTGGAGAGATGTGCAGCGCGTGGAATTGTAACCAGCCTGGCGTTAGGAATGGATTCGGCCATCAGTTGCGCGTCGGCTGGTGGCGTCACCTGATCTTCTTCACCAACAAGGAGCAGTGTTGGGCACTGTATCTGGGGGAGCAGGTCAGTTGAGTCTGGCCGGAGCGCCATGCCTCGTAGGGCACCGGCAATACCAACCGGATTGGCCGCCTCCATCATAGCACGCAGCCTTGCGGTAGTTCCGGTTGGCTCTTGCAGGGTTTGCGGACTCAGCAGTTTGGGGAGATAGAGCGCCGCTATTGCGCGGCTGCCTTCACGCTCGGCCAATTGCGCCGTTTCCTCGCGGGTGGCCCGGCCCTGCTCTGAGTCTGCCTGGGGGCGCGTGTCCGCCAGAATCAGCGCCCGCACGCGCGAACTATATTTTCGATAAAAGGCGAAAGCCACATAGCCGCCCATCGAGAGTCCTCCCAGCACGCAGTCTTCTATCCTGAGTGCATAAAGGAGCGCAGCGATGTCGTCGGCCAGGGTTTCCATCAGATAAGGGCCTTCTGGCACGTCCGACTCGCCAAAGCCACGAAAATCTGGTGTAATGGCACGGAAGCGCTGGCTATGTGTCAATGCACTGATCTGGTGTGCCCACATCGAGCGGTTACAGGGGAAAGCATGCAGGAGGACGAGTGGGCTGCCAGTCCCCCATTCTTCATACCCAACAAAGATGTCATTGACCTGGATGCGCATGGAGATACGCTCCCTTCCTGGGTGCGCTGAGGAGGGCCACTCCCGAGGCATCGCATAGTGCTATCTCTACGAAACTCATAGTGCAAACGGCGTGCCGGTACCTTCAGCACCTTGCCTCATTGCTACGAGCGCGCCACAAAGGCATAGGTGTTGCAAAGGGCTTTGGCCTGGCAGTTTATCAGGCCAGCGTTATGGTATCATAGGGATGCAAGTAATCGCCTGTGTAACACTGCTGTGTAGGAGATAAAGTTCATGGATCAACGACGCCTCCAGCAAGCTCTTCGAGATGCACATTTCGATGGCTGGCTTTTTTACGATTTTCGCAAACTTAACCCGCTCGCATATCGCGTGCTGGGGTTGGCTGAAGATGGTTTCTATACCCGCCGCTGGTTCTATTTTGTGCCTGCGCAGGGCGATCCAATAGCCCTTATCAGCGCGGTTGAGCCACATGTATTGGCCGAACTGCCGGGGCGGAGGCGCGTCTTTCGTTCCTGGGGGGAACTGCACCAGCTCTTGAAAGAAACGTTGCAGGGGGCGAATCGGTTGGCAATGGAGTATTCGCCCATGAACGCCATCCCTACGATGGCGCGCGTTGATGGAGGCACGTTGGAACTGGTGCGCTCGTTGGGGAAAGAGGTGGTCAGTTCGGCCAATCTGGTGCAGCAGTTTGTGGCTGTCTTGAGCGAGTCCCAGATGGAGATGCACCGCGAGGCTGGCCGTCGCCTGGTTGCTATTAAGGATGAACTGCTTGGCTCTATTGCCCAGCAGCTTCGCGCGGGTGCGGCGCTAACTGAATACAGCATCCAGCAGGATTTTCTCGCTCGCATCCATGCTGCCGGATTGGTGACAGAGGGCGCGCCCATTATCGCGGTGAACGCGCACGCTGGCGACCCGCATTATGGGCCGTCGGCAGAGGCTTCTGCACCCGTGCGCGAGGGCGATCTGCTGCTGCTGGATTTCTGGGGGCATCTCCCGCAGCCCGGCGCCATTTTTGCCGACTATACCTGGATGGCTTTTCTGGGTGCGCGCGTGCCGGAGCAGCATCAACAAGTCTTTGAAATTGTGCGTCGGGCGCGCGATCATGGCATCGCCTTTTTGCGCGAGCATGTGGAGCAAGGGAAGCCGGTGCAGGGCTGGGAAGTTGACCAAACGGTGCGCGATTTGATAGCAGCGGCGGGCTATGGCGACTTCTTTGTGCATCGTACCGGCCACAGCATCACGACCGTGGAACACGGCGACGGCGCCAACCTCGATAACCTGGAGACACACGACGAGCGATTGGTGCTGGCGAATACCTGTTGTTCAGTGGAACCAGGTATCTATCTGCCGGAATTTGGCTTCCGCAGCGAAGTAAATGTGCTGGTTCATCCCAACAGCGTGGAAGTAACTGGCGTGCCGATGCAAGCAGAAATTATTCCGCTGCTGGCGTAGCTTCTTCGGCGGCTTTGGCCTGATCCCAGGCGTGGTAGGAACTGCGCACCAGCGGCCCGGCCTCGACATGTCGAAAACCCATCTTCTTGCCCTCGCGCGCCAGTTCGCGGAACTCCTCTGGAGGAACATAGCGCTCGACGGGCAGGTGTTTGAATGATGGTCGCAAATACTGGCCGATGGTCACAATATCCACATCGTGGGCGCGCAGGTCGCGCAGCGTCTGGATCACTTCGTCGTGTTCTTCGCCTAGCCCAAGCATGAAGCCTGATTTGGTTGGCCGGTCGGGGTTGAGTTCTTTGGCCCATTTGAGTACCTGGAGCGAGCGCGTATAGATGGCCTGGGGGCGCACGCGCTTGTAGAGACGCGGCACCGTCTCAATGTTGTGGTTGAAGACATTGGGTTTGGCCTCCATGACGATGCGCAGCGCGTCGTGGTCGCCTTTGAAGTCGGGTGTCAAGACTTCAACTGAACATTCAGGATTGAGACGCCGAATCCAGCGGATCGTTGCGGCAAAAATCGTTGCGCCGCCATCGCGCAGTTCGTCGCGGTTCACCGAGGTAACAACACAGTGGCGCAGCCCCATCGTCTTGACTGCTTCGGCCACCCGGCGCGGCTCTTCCCAATCGAGCGCCATAGGGCGACCGGTAGCAACGGCGCAAAAGCCGCAGCTACGTGTGCAAACGCTTCCCAGAATCATGAACGTGGCTGTGCGATGCCCCCAGCACTCGCCGATATTGGGGCAGCGCGCCTCCTCACAAACAGTATGCAGCCCCTTATCACGCATCAGCGTTTTTAGCTCGATATAATTTTTGCCCTCTGGTGCGTGAATTTTCAACCATTCGGGGCGGCGTTCAAGCGTTGCGGACATGCTACACCTCTTGCTGGGAATCGCGGAAGAAAAGAAGCGCGGGCGCGATTCGATCTACGTTGCTGCTGTTGGGGGGCCGCGCTTTCGGTGATGCGCTCTCGCCCTCATTGTACAATAGTCGACACTGCCCAGACAACCCGGAAAGATAGGCCAGACAACCGCACAGAATAACAATGCGGCTGCTATCCCTTTCTGCCCTTATTATACCGCAGCTTTCTGCAAAATAATCGGGGCAACCGCCCGATTTATTTTCGTCATGCGCGCTGTATGATTCTGGGGTATCAGGCGTAGACAAAGCCTGAGCATCGTTGGAGCAATCCCAGATGACAGGAGCGCAGTGCGATGACGACCCCTTATGCAGCCGCAGAGCATTCAACTTCCATTACCTGGCAGCAGTATCTCTCTCTTCTGAGGCTCTATCTGCGCCCGCAGTGGCTGAAAGCACTGCTTATGGCGACGCTGCTCCTGGCGAGCATTGGCCTGGAGTTGCTTGGTCCGCAAATCTTGCGTGCCTTTATTGATACAGCCCGCGCTGGCGGCAGTCTGACGACGCTTACCAGCGCGGCCCTCTTGTTTCTTGGGGCAACCCTAGGCGCTCAGCTTGTCTCTGGCCTGGCGGGCTATGTCAGTGAAGACGTTGGCTGGACGGCGACCAATGCTCTGCGTGCCGACCTGGCAGTGCATTGCCTCACCCTTGATCTGAGGTTTCATCAGAAGCATACGCCCGGCGAACTCATTGAGCGCGTAGATGGGGATGTTGCCACGCTTGCCACCGTGTTCTCCCGGTTTGCCATCAACCTCCTGGGGAGGGGCATACTACTGGTGGGCATCCTGATTCTGGTGGCGCGAGAGGATGCGCGTATCGGGCTGGCGCTGGCTATCTATGGGCTGATAGCGCTGCTGCTCTTGCGCAAGGTCCAGCGTCTGGTGATTCCTGTCTACAAGGCGGTACGCCAGGCCCTTGCCGACATGAGCGGTTTCTGGGGCGAATATCTGAGCGGACTGGAGGATATTACCTCCAGCGGCGCTGCCGCTTATGCGCTGCGCCGCTATCTCCTCATGCAGCGCAGGCTTCATCGCGCGCTGCTGCGCAATCAGTTTTTCTTTGCTGCCTCGGCAAGCACCAGCCAACTGCTGACCGTCCTCAGCATAGGGCTGGTGCTGACGCTGAGCGCCCTCTTTTTCTTTCAGGGGACGATGACGCTGGGAACAGTCTACTTGCTCTTCAGCTACACGACGTTGCTCTCCAGCAACGTGCTGGAGATCACCGTACAGGTGGACTCGCTGCAACAGGCCAGAGCCGGGCTGGAACGCATCACCGAACTCTACTACACTCCAAAGGTGATCCTGGACGGGCCAGGCGCCAGTTTTCCAGCCGGGCCACTGGCCGTAGCATTCCAGGATGTTTCGTTTCGCTACTCCGCCGATCAACCCGTGTTGTCTCACGTCTCTTTTCAGCTTGCGCCGGGCGAGGTTTTGGGCCTGCTGGGCCGCACCGGCAGCGGTAAAACGACGATCACTCGCCTGCTCTTCCGCTTCTACGACCCCGACAGTGGGACAGTTCTTCTGGGTGATCAAGATGTGCGCCTGGCGCGGCTGGCCGATTTGCGCCAGCGTATTGGAGTGGTTACTCAAGATGTACAGCTTTTTCAAGCAACGGTACGCGACAATCTGACCTTTTTTGATCGAGGCATCCCTGGTGATCGATTGATGCAGGCTATCGAGCGGTTGGGCCTGGACGAATGGTTTGCGAGGCTGCCTCAAGGGCTGGATACACTGCTCAGCCCCGGCGGCTTGTCGGCGGGCGAAGCACAATTGCTGGCTTTTTGTCGTGTCTTGTTGCAAGACCCCCAGGTGGTCATTCTGGATGAGGCGTCTTCACGTCTTGATCCCGCAACAGAGTGGCTGGTGATGCAGACAACGGCCAGACTACTCGCCAACCGCACCGGATTGATTATTGCTCATCGCCTGGCGACGCTTGAACAGGTAGATCGCATTCTCGTGCTGGAAGCGGGCCAGATCGTCGAGGAGGGACCGCGCGCTGCGCTGGCCGCTGATCCTGGCTCCCGATATGCGCGCCTGCTGCGTATGGCTGATCGAGAGGAGATGCTGTCGTGAAAACCTGGCGGTTGTTCTGGCGGTTGCTATGTTTCTCGCCCTGGCTCTATCTCCTGACCTTTCTGCTGCAATTTCCGCGTCAATTGATCTGGCTGGCGCCTGGCTTGATCGAACAAAGCATCTTTGATCGGCTCAGCGAAGGTACATCGCTTGATAGCAGCTTTTGGAGCTTGATTGCGCTTTTTGTGGGTGTGGCAATTGGCCGGATGGCGGTCGTTTCGCTGACGGTTGTGGCACAGCGCTTTCCAATGAACAAGAGCGCTACTCTGCTCAGAAAAAACCTCTTTACTTATATACTTCAGCGGCCCGGCGCCATGCCACTGCCATTTGCGCTGGGGGATATGGTCAACCGGCTGCACGAGGATATTTATGGTGATTATTCAGGTGCAGGCATCGTCTGGGTGTTATCCCAGATCATTGCAATGGTTGGCATGGGAGTAACAGCTCTGGTCTCGGTGGTCATCATGGCGCGCGTCAGCCTGCTCATCACCCTGATGGCCGTCTCGCCGCTGCTGCTCATCAGCGCGGGTGTCAATCTCGCTGGGCGGCGTCTCCAGCGCTACCGCCGCGTCAGGCGCGAATCAACCGGCCAGGTGAGCGCAGCACTTGGCGAGGTATTTGGCGCTGCGCAGGCCATCCAGATCGCCGGGGCAGAGCGCAAGGTGGTTGATTATCTGAAGCGCGTCAGCGCCACGCGGCGCCAGGCAGCTTTGCGCGAAAACCTCTTTAGCAACGTCTTTCTGAATCTGTTTAGCTCCAGCGCAACCAATATTGGCATTGGCCTGGTATTGCTGCTGGCGGGCCAGGCGCTGCGCACCGGGAGCTTTACCGTTGGCGATTTCGCTCTTTTTGTCTCGTATCTTACCA
>Ga0209581_1000280_pt1 | contig 139539 bp, 146 predicted proteins | sample Coa_R2_FD_187160 | JGI IMG/M metagenome (GOLD analysis project Ga0209581, IMG submission 187160) | Surface soil microbial communities from Centralia Pennsylvania, which are recovering from an underground coalmine fire - Coalmine... | ecosystem: Environmental > Terrestrial > Soil > Unclassified...
TGGCCGATTCCTTCGGAGACTCGAATCGACTTCGCCCCCCGGGCCGTACCACGCTCGCCGCAGGCTCCCGCAAATCTAATTTGACAAAAATGTCGGTCTAAGCAGGGGAAGATCCTGACCCGTTACATAGTCCGACCAAAGGGCGTTGAAGTAGTCCTGGCCTTTCGCATCGTCGAACTTGAGCCAGCCCTTCTTCTGAATGAAGGCGATGAACATCAGCCGGTTGAAAAGCCGCTGCGTAAACAGGCGCTTCTGTTCTTTGTCCCGGATTCCACGGATCGAATCTTCGACGTAGGTAAACGTGGCGTGATACTGCTTGAAGAACTCTTCCGTGACCGGTTCAACATCGAAGGCGGCATCGTGCCGCTCCTGGATCGCAAGCGGGGAAAGCCCGAACAGGTCGGGGGCTGATCTTTTCGAGATCCAGTTGCGAAATCACCTGCGATGCCGTTCGCATCTTCTCGAACGGCCCAACGGTGATTCGCCGGAACAGCTTGCGCTTTTCAACGTCGTCGGCCAGCTTGACGTTCAGGAAATGCCAATGCTTTTGGGTCCGGTCGGAAAAGACGAAGAGTGCGTAAGGATGATCCTTCAGCAGCCGGGTTGCGATGGCACGCTCATCCCCAAGTGAAAGCCGATCCTTCGCCAGCCGGGAATAGACGACGTGGAAATCGCCGCCTTGGCCGCCAGCGGCCAGGAGCGTTGGGTCTTCATGGAGCGCCGCCGAAGCTGGTTCCGGCCAGGACCGTCTAGTGATGGGCTTGTTAACGTGTTCGTAGTTGAGCTTGCTCCAAACAAGTTCTTTCAACGGCTCAAGGCCGGTGAACTTTTCGAGAACGCTAAGCACTTGCTGCTGTAGTTCGCTCTGGTGCATGTACAGGGACACCCCTCCGACAAAATCGACTGAACGAACGGAAGCTTTATTTTAAACGCGACGGAATACGTTAGGTCAAGCCGAAATCGGGTGGAATGACGGATCTCTTGGGCACCGGCGCTGTATACTTCCGGCACGCCTTCTGTAAGTATTCAAGGGACACGGTCGCGTCCTCGGCCACAAGAAATAGCGCGAGCCGTCGGGCAAATTCGGACCGGCGCTCGACAATGTTTTCGGGAAACAGCTCCTGATGCTGCCACAACAGGATGCGAGCCGGATACGATGCCGAATCATCCGCGTCACACCGGCCCACGAACTCGGAGTACCCGAGTTTGGCGAGGATATCGGCGTACTCTTTTCGACGGCGCGCGTCTTCGTCAGGATCACCCGGATGCTTCATTGGCCTGTGCATATGCCGCCACTTATCAACTGGAATACCCCAAGTGAAGATGCGCGTTAGCGTGCTTACGCGCTGACACAAGTATTCGAGAGGGCTTCGTGGACGACCCGCGGGCATGGACCCGATTTTACCGAATCGTCCGCCAGAATCCGCCCCGATCCCAACGAGTGCAGCGGATGAAATGGAAAAAACTTGAAACAGTCTCGAGACCTGCTGCACATTAAACGCTTTCTCCCAATTGCTTCATTCCGTTAGGCCCGGAGATTAAATCAGCATACCCAAATCGAGAGATGAGAATTTCGCCCCCCATAATCGCTCCAGATGTTCAATGCGCCAACGGATGCGAAAGCACAGAATGGGCCAGCGGAGTGCGGTTCGATGCAAGACCGGGTAGACGGTTGCCAACTCCGTTCCGGGCGTGGCAGTAGAACCCACACCTCCAGTGAGAACCGGTCGAACGCCGGTCGCTGGCCCTCCAACGAATCAACCGGGATCAGCTCTCAAAACCCGGGGGCCGAAGGCCCCCACACTGCCACGCTAAAAGTTGGCAGGGGTCCGGGGACGGAGTCCCCGTCTTCCAATGACGCGGCGAAGCCGCGTCCATCTGGCGGGGGCCTGGGGGCGGAGCCCCCAGTTTCACTTGACTCATATACGCACAATCGCAACAGCCCCGAATCTCCCCAGCCCACAAAACTTGGCCGCCATTGTGGTAGACGCACGATGCTCGGAACAGCCGCGAGCGGGGAGCGCCGGTTCATTCGCCATCGCTGTAAATCTTACCGATGTGCTCTCTGCGGTCCCAAGAAGCGTCGTCGCTTGCGCGCTCGACTTTCCGAGCTGGCGAAACATCATGGGCTCGACAAGATGCTCACGTTGACGGTTGATCCTGCGCGGCTCCCCGCCGACGCCGACCCGATCACATATATCCGTAGCAAAGTGTGGAGGGATATGCGTGTGTACCTGGATCGGCACTTCGGCAGGACCGTATACATCGCGATCCTGGAAAGACATCAAAGCGGCGTCGGACACCTTCATGTGCTTGTCAGCCGGTTTCTGCCGCAGCAAATGATCAGCCGATTTTCCGGGGCTCTCGGTGGAGGCCGCGTTGTTCACATTCAGTACGTAGGGGTTCGGAACGTTGCGGCGTACCTCTCGAAGTACCTCGCCAAAGAACAGGAACTTCCGCCGAGGGTACGGCACGTTACGACTTCACGCGGTCTGCCGATCTGGCCGGAAGCTCACCGCAAATCGACAGGAGCCGAGTTCGTATGGCAGCTTTCGCGCCTTCCGATTGAAATCTTTTTTGCGCACGCCCTAAACGCGCGCAATGAAACCTACGAAATCGAACCGGACGGTACGCGCGTATTGAGTTTTTTTGTTGCAGAGGGACTCGCAGCGTGAGTCAGTTCTATTCATCGCGGCACACGCTAGTGTTTGCTGTTGGCGTGGTCACCCGCAAACCTTCCAGATGAGTTACGAAATGCAAAACCGGCGCACTATTCTCAATCCGCAACACAATGGATTGAAAACACGAGCACTGGAAATTTTCAAAGCGTACGGCCCCTTGAATCCGCCTGCGTGGGCCGTATTGGCAAAATCTTCCCGGTTCGCGCTTCGTACAGCTATTTGCTCCGATTGCATCGCTTCGGTCTGCTGGATCGAACTCGCGACAAGTCGGGACTGATTATTTACAGTCTTTCGGATCGAGGCCAAAAGCGGCTCGAATGGCTCACGATCCCAACTGGTCCCAATCCATCCCAAGCCAGGTCAGAGGAGGCTACACGTGGCGTCAGAGTCCCAAATGCGGTCTAATGAATCTGTCGGTAAGCGGCTCCTGAACGTGAGGGAGGCGGCCCAATACATGGGTCTCCAAGCGGATACGGTCTATAAGAAGGCCCGACTCCGCGAGCTTCCTTCCGTCAAGGTTGGTCGAGCGTTGCGGTTCGATGTGAAAGCGCTTTCGCGCTTCGTTGAGCAGCACACAATCGAAACCCTTGAATGAAAGGAGACCGTTTAGATGTCGATTCACAAGGAACGCGACGGAGTCTGGAAGGTCCGTTGGCGCGAAGGTGGTCGAAACCGTAGCGTTCGAGTGCACGGCTCGTACGAACTGGCGAAGAAGGTTCTTCGGAAGAAAATGTCAGCTCGCGACGAGAACCGGCATTTGGACGTGAAGAGAGAGGTTAACTTCCGAATGTCCGCTTTGATCGATCGGTATTGGGCCGAATACGCTAGTCGAAAAAGGTCCAGCGACCGCGAAAGGAGCATCCTCGAACGTATCCGCCGTGAAATGGGAACCAACTTCGTCCGCGAAGTGGACGGCCCGACAGTTCAGCGGTGGTATCGAGGACTGACAGAAGGCGGGCTGAGTGCTGGGACAGCCGTGCGGCATTTCAACGTTATGCACCACATGATGAAGAGAGCCGCAACGATCTGGTCGAAGGAAACCGGAATCGACCGGAACCCGGTGGATCAGGTTGAGATCTACCGGCCGGACGACCAGCGGGAACGCTACCTCTCTGCCGAAGAAATGAAGGCTCTCAAGAACGCGCTCGATCTGAAGATGTACCGGGCGGGAACGCGAGAGATAAACCGGACGTTTTACCGGTTACGCATGATCGTCCTGATCGCGCTCACAACCGGTATGCGTATGGCCGAAATCTTCGGGTTGACCTGGAGCGACCTTCGCTATTCCGAGGGGCTGATCGCCGTTCGTGCCAAGTTGAAGGGCGGGAGGATTCGGTACGTGCCGATGATCCCTGAGTTGGCTGCCGAGCTTCGAAGGTATCCCGCCGTGATTGGGGAGGAACGGCTCTTCCCACCGAAGCGGGGTACCAAGGGCGAGCGCCAGCGCGTGGAGAGCAGTTTCGAAACGCTCCTTGAGATGGCAGGTATCCAGAACTTCCGTTTTCACGATCTCCGGCACACGTTCGCATCGTGGTACATGATGAACGGCGGAGATCTGTACGAATTGGCGAAGATCTTAGGCCATTCGAATATTCGGATGACCGAACGATACGCCAAATTGGGCAAGACACATATCGCGAGGACCGGGGACACGGCGCGCGAAATGTGGAAGCTGATGGCAGAGGAAGAAGGGGAGCGGGTGGCATCCGTTATTTGATTGTTCCCGTATTGTTCCCGAGGTTAGAGACTGATGTTCTTGGCTACCGCTAGATTGTTGATTTTATGGTGGCCAGGGACGGAATCGAACCGCCGACGCCAGCCTTTTCAGGGCTGCCAGATGAACAACTTACAGACAGGCCTCTAGTGTTTTCATAGAGTTACGGGGAATGAATTTGGACTCCACGTGGACCCCCGCATGGTCACCCGCGTCTTTTGGACTCCTGGTGGACTCCGGCGTCCGGCGTGGAGTCCACGTGGTCACCTCAGACGGATCGATTTGATCTGGTCTTTCACGTGCTTAACGCGCACGCGCGCGGTCGCCGCGATCGGGATTCTTAATGTCTTCTTCTTCGTCGACGACGACGAGGAAGATTTTTTCTCCCTATATATGGAGATCCCTCCCACTGTCCCCCATGGGCTGCTGCAGGCGACGTGAAAACATCGCCGCCACTTCATCATTCTCCCTTTGCCGCCGCCCTTCATTGCCGCCGCCGCCCGGCAGGCGATCCAAATGCCGCGCAGAACTCAGTGCAGCCAAATAGCCCGTCCAGGAGGGTGCGAAAAACTCGACGGAGGTGTTCAGTGATCTGAGTGATCGGGAGAATCTCGCACCAGATGGTTACATATGTCGTAGCGTCTTCGAACTCGTGCTCCAGGTCATCGTGGCACGCATGCTGAACCGCACGGTCGCCCGCGCTTCGGATCTCCCGGTCCTTCAACCAGACAGCAGAGTAGACCGATAGAGGCCATGATTGATCGTCCCAACACTGGAGTGCCAGGTAGAACGAGATCCGCTCACCTTCCCGCTTTAACAACATGCCGGAGTGACTGTCGTCGCAGGTACATCTGAAAGCCGCACCCTCCGGCTCGATAACACCCGCTGCCGAGAGATCCTCCTCGAATTCCATCCAGACTGATCGGAGTGCGAGTTCGACCTGGGCATGGAATTCCTTCACCGCTGCCGTCGTATCCCGGTAATACCTCAGGTTCTCATCGATGAATTTCTCCACTGATTCATCCATTGCTCTTCACGTCGCTCCTTTCGAGGTACTCGCGAAGGTAAGCAGCAAGCCTCGGAGCATCCCGAGGCGAATCGGGCTGGAGTTGGAGGAGGTTCTGCTCGATGGCACCTAGCACCGCTAAAAACAGAGCCGTCTCGGGAAACGGCCTGCTGCCGATCACCTCACGGGCGTTCAGACGCACGTTCAGACAAACGTCACGCCATGATATGAACCGAAAACCTCTGAGATCGATCCCTTCATCTGCCACGGCAAGAAACACAGGCTCCGCTCTGGACAAATCCGGGATCTGTATGACAGCCGCCCGATAAAGCTCGTGCTTCTCCAGGTCCTCCGCGGTGTACTCCCTGGTCTTGACTTCCACAATCGCGCGGGCCTCTCCTTCGCAAGCGATCACCATGTCGAGCCGGCCGCGCTGGTCTCCCACCCTGACCGTCCGCTCGCAATCTATTTCCCACGCGTTTTGATCACATCTCGCCTTCAGCCCAAGAACAGCAGCCACTGTGCGGCTTGGGAGCCGGCGCAAGAGCCATTCCAGTGCTGCCGTATAAATCTCCTCCCGCTGTAGCGCAAGCACGGCAGTGAGGAGGTCGCTGCGGATCGGATCGTTAAACGGGCTCAGCAATGAATCGGAGGCCTGAAGGAGAAGCCGCACCGCGTGCTCCCGTTGGCGCACAAATGTTTCATATTCCGAACGAAACCGGACACAGGAGCCAGCCGACAGCGCGACCTTACGCCGACGCTCTGATCGAAATCGGCGATACGAATCCACAAACCTGGATACGCTTTGGCCCGCGAGGGACGGCATCTGTGGCAGTATAGCCTGCGTCAGTTTGGATTTCCATGCTCGGCATCCGTAATCTCCGGAAAGGCGAGGTGCCGGAACTCCCATGCTTTGATCCCGTCCAGGGCGATGTAATGGCGCTGGACGAGCCACGTGCAGCCGGCGACCGTGACCTTGACACCTAGCTGTTTCCAAGAGCGGTTCTTTGCGTCTCGCTCCTTCTTTTGAGCTCCCTCTTGTTCATTTTGAAAAATGAAGCGGTACCACGTTTGTACCACTGGTCACAATATTCGTAAGCGCTTGCACGCTCCTGGCCGCAGTAGTCAATGTCGCGCGATGACTCGCTTGCTGCCGCAGTTACTGCAAAATGGCCCGAGATTGTATCCCTCTATGTGACCGCAGTCGGCGCATTCGGTATGCGGCAGTGTCCGGTTATAAAACTGCCCGCCGCATTTGCCGCAATACCGCTGGGTTTCTCCTGGCTTTGCCTCGTGACCATTAAGACAAAATAATCCCACCGGCTTATCGCGGTTCGGCCGACACGGATACAAGACGTCATTGTGCGGTCCGATAACTGCTCGTTGGCCGCACGATGGGCAAAACTGGTTATCTCCTACGGAGGCCCGACACCGCAAACAGTAGTGGTCCGTTCCATGGTTCCACATTTGGCCTCCACATTTGGGACAGAACCGCTGGGGCTTACCAAAGTTTGTGTGGCGGCACCGCAAACAGACTTCCGAAAAATCGTAGTCGCGAAAAACTTCGCCGAACACCACCAGCAAAGTACTTACCCACGCCGCAACCGAAAACGAGTGCACAGAGATTCCTCCCTCTTGTTTCGGGGACTCCCAGAATAGCAATCCTGGGAACGAAGAAGCCATCACCGCCGTCTCTTGATGCGGCAACACTTCGGGCTAATCGATTTACCAGTTCACCCACAGACTCAACTTCGCCGGGTAGAAAGCTTGGTACGGTCCGCGACCCGGTGAACAGCTGGGTTCCTTGAATGTCCAGTGCGGGTTAAGTCCACGCCGTTGACACTCGGCGAAAAGAGGATGACCGAACTCCGGAACAGTATAATTGTATTCCGAATGATCGTAGCCCCATTTCAGAGGACATAGGATGTTGCAGAAATGCCACTTATAAACTGACTTTCTTGTATAATCGAACTCAGGAGACTCCAACTCGAGCAAAACCTCGCAGACTTGCCCCCTGCTTGCAGCCGCCGCCAAAATGTTGTCCAGATTATTCAATACCGCCTCTGCTCTCTGTCTTGCGGCCGTAGCCTGTTCGGACACCTTTTGTCTGTTCTCCTGCAGGCGCCGTTCCTCCTCTTGCTGTTTAAGGATTGCGGACTCATGCCGGATTCTTCGCAGATCTTGGGCGTCCATATGATTTCCTTTCATCTGGTTCCGGACTTCCCAGAATACCAATTCTGGGAACCAAGAAAAACCGCTCCGTTTAGGCATCCTCCTCCAGCTTGCTGATCACAAACCGCGCCCGAGGATTGGGCCGCGAGCCGGAATACGAGACGGCGTGGCACAGGTCGCCGACCTGCTCGCAATCCTCGAGGGACCCTTGATGCAGCGCCTGGCACTGTGGCGGCCCATCGTCACTGAACTCGATCACATACCCGCAGATGTAGCCCTGTCATTCCGGTCTCCCAGGCAGTGCGCGCCTGTACTCCTTGTCCGTGGCGATGGCCTTCTCGACGACCTGCACGAGCACTTCGGCAACCGCGCCAGCATAGCCCTCCTCCGTGCCATCATCCGTGCGGCAGGCGATAGTCAGGAGGTCCCGGCCCATCTGCGAATACATCAGGCCGGCCGCCACGACGAACACCAGGATGTCGATGTCCGTCCCGAGGAGCGCCAGCGCCTTCCGCTTGGCGGCCTCGGCCAGGTCGTCGGCGAAGGACGACTTCATGCTCTCGATGTGGGCCGCCAGAAATTCCACGAGCGCGGCGCGCGCCTCCTCACTCAGTGGTCGAGAATATAATTCCCGCGCCATCACGCCGCAGCTTTCGCCGCCGCACGCTTCTTGGCCATCTCCTTGTTCACGCGCCGCATCCGTTCTGCGGCCTTCCTGCGCATGGCAGGCGTCCAGACTGCCTTCTTGCGCGCCGGCTTCGGTGGGGCCGCTGTCGTGGTCTCTTTCACCGCCCAACGCTTTCGTTGCGCGGCCGCGATCCGTGCACGTCCGGCAGCACTTATACGGCGCTTTCGTTCTGGCCTGGTCCTCGCCAACCCCAACTGCTCGCGCAACGCCGCAGCTCGTTCTGCCAACTGGCGGCGATGAATCTCAAGGTCGATCAGTTCTTCGAGTAACTGCTCCTGCTTCGTCATGTCCTGTCCTTTCGTTCAGTTCTCATGCAACATTTCGATCCGTGAGACCACGTGCCAAGCGGAATCGGCGGCCAGGAATATCGGCGCCAGTTCCTCGGTGAGCTTGCGGCCCTTGGCGATGCGCGCGAGCGCTACCCGGTACGGGCGCGAGGGCGCCTTTACGCCGTGCTCCCATTTGGAAATCAGATCTATGGCCGGAGCCTCCATGGGGTGCGACCCGTCATGCCCGTGCCAGGCGATGCGCTGTGCAAGCTCCGCCTGGCTCCAGTCCATTCTACGTCGTAATTCCGTGATTGCCTTTCCAAAGTGGCGGTGCATCGCCTCCGTGGTCTTCCTCATGGCGCAAATTGGAACCACCTTTCTACTTGGATCAACCGCTTCGTTCTTCGCCACGTCAGTTGCCCGTCGTCAGCGGTAGCTCGTACCTCTTCAGGATCGTGAGCTTCTGGCCATGCAGGTCGCGCCAACCGTCCGGATTGTGTAGCGCGAAGAAGCAAACGTCCTGGTCGTCGTGCTTGTGGCGGATCAGCAGTAGCACATCGACGTGCTGCTCGCGCATCGCCGCCTTGGCCTCCGCAGAGCAAGATCCCGGCCCGAGGTCCGGCATCTCGGCCGGCGTCGATGCTTCGAGCACCTCGCCGAGCACCCGGCCTGGCGGTCCCTCCACGAGCACCACGTCGCCCTTCCCGAATAGCTTCATAACTCCCTCCGGATGTGGAACTCACTCGCGCGCAGGAGGTTGCTGCGGCCGCCAGGCTGGATCAGGAACACGTTCTGCGCCGCCCACTCGCGCGGATGCCGCCGTATTGCGAACGCCAGGCGCCGGAATCGAAGCGGCGCGCTGGCGCGGACCCGGAGTGGCCGGCCCAGGACCAGGATCGGCGCGTTGTTCGGCTGTTCGTCGATGTTCCTCATGCCTTCTTCAACTCCCGTCGCGCTATCACGCGCCAAGCCGTCGCCATGGGGTTGTCGTTCTGGAAATACTGCGCCGCGAGCAGCAGCTTCTCGCTCTGGAGGTGCAAATCGCACAGCGTCTCACACGCGATGCAGCCGCCCTTGATCGCGCCGCGCCCCTCCTTGGCCGGATCGAAGTGTGGGTGCTTTTTGCATTTGAGGTCGGCGCGAATACGCAGCTTCAGCATGCGCCCGCCTCCGGATCGCAGTGCGCCAGCCAGTATTCCCACGCCGCACGCGCCGCTTGGCGCAGCGACATGCCGGGTGGGTCGTGCTCGTTGCCTCCATAACAGGAGCACCGGCGCTCCTGGTGGGCAAGCGATCCAATCGTCAGGCGCATGTGGCACTCGAAGTGGTATGGCTTCTCGGACGCGCCGTCCGTGTCGATGTGTGGGATGATCACGCCCTTGTCACCCGCCTCAATCGGCTCCTGGCAGAAGCCGCAGGGCGCGCCGACCGGTGTGGGGGCCAACGGCTCCTCTGGGTCGACGAACAGCACGCCGAACCACTTCATCGGTCCGGCTCCGGTTGTGGCTGGTGTTCAACGGCATCGCACCACGCACCCCATATCTTCGGGAAGTCGCGCCGGATGCCTTCGAGCATGCGCGTCATGCGGGCGGTTGCGTTCGATAACTCTGCGCATGAGCCAAGCAACTCTCCGAAGACCGGATTGGCGGCTATATCCGGGTCCTTAGCGGCGGCAATCAGCAGCCCGTCGTTGATCTCCGCGAGGCGCACGTAAAGCGTGTGGAAGGCGTTCACTGGAGCCTGCTTCATGTTGGCGGGGGGCAGCCAGGCGAGCTTGAGATCCTCTCCGATCTGCGCCAGGCGCGCAACCGCAGACGCGCAGGCCCAATGGCAGAGGGCACCCTCAACGGTCTGGATACGTCCGTCCTCTGGCGAGTGCTCCTTGGGGATCAACGTGGTCTCGTCGCCGGCCTCGATCTTGCGCTGGCAGATGCCGCATGGCGCACCAATGGCTGGATGATCCTGTGGTAGGGGAGGAAACTTGCGGAGGTCAGTCATGGGATGGTTTGCTCTGCTCGATTTCGTAATGGCCGCCACGGGCGAGCTCGATCCATGGGCCAACGGGCTGGCCATCTACCGCTTCGCGCATCAGGAGCATTTCGATTTGGGAGTATTGTGTATGCAGGAGGAATCCGTCCGCGATCCGGCACCACGACGGCTTGTCACTTAGACGAATTGCGATGGAGAGTCCGTTGCCCGAGATGAGGTCGACCGTGGCGGTCACAGCCTCATCTGGTCTGCCGTGGGGATACACCCACACGGTGCCACCGTTCTGGATGGCTGGCGCGTCTTTCACAGAAGTGATTCCTGAGGCTCTGTAGCGAAAAGAAATCGATAAGAAATCGGGAATGTAACAGACGTACTGGTACTTTGTCTATTCCAAAATCCTACGCGGTCATAACCTTGTCATCTTGACTTACTGAATACTCCCGCCCGATTTTGCGGTTTCAATCATCCGCCGACATTGGCGCTCGCGCAGGCGAACGCCCCACCGCTGAATGATCCATTTTGCGAGCGCGCGGCCGGTCCAGTTCTTGAACGGAAGGCCCACGCTCTGCGGTCCAGCGGTGGTTGCAGCCAGGACCTCGGCACGCTGAAGAGCGGTCAGTTCCGTTGGGCGGCCGGAATGCTTTTCCAGCAATCCGTCGATTCCATGGAGATTGTAGGAACGCACCCACCGTTTGATTGTCCGGGGAGACTCGCCGAACCATCTGGAAAGCTCCGGGTACGTCATTCCCAATTTGCGGAAGCGGACCGCATGCATCTTGTGGCCGAAGCGTTGTTCAGGGGACCCCTGGATCTGCTGCTGCAACTCGTCGATAGTTGACTGGTGCATGATCCGGGCGTCGCCACAAACACATGCTGCGGTCAACTACAGACGTTAACCCCGGGTTCAAAAACGACTGGCCAAAGCGTGACAGGATTATGACCGAGAAAATTTGAAAAACAGGCGGGCGACGCCGATGGGCATCAAAATGGTGGCCGGAGGGCGACGCCTTGGGGCCCGCGGCCGGGAGCAGGCCGCGCGGATCTTCGGCGGTCGAAGGGCTCATGGCGCCCAGCCGCCTGGCTGTAGTCAGGATTCTTGATCTTCACCCGCGTCGGCGCGTCCGGATTGTACATGCCGTCCCGGCGCTTGGCCACTATGCCTTCGAGGTCCTGGCGCACGCTGGTCGCGGCACGCGTGCCGCAAACCCGTTTTGGGATTAACCCATGATCGGTTTTATGATCATCCTTTCTCACTTCGATGGGGCCGTGGACCGCCGCGTATAAGAGATTTCGGGACTCGCTCGCCGAAGAGCGGAAGAAGGTGGGCCTTACTCAGCACGAGCTGGCGGCACGCCTCAAACGGCCACAATCGTTCGTGTCGAAATACGAACGTGGTGAGCGCCGACTCGACGTGGTCGAGTTTGCCGCAGTCGCGCGAGCCCTCGGAATTGATCCGATCCGGTTCCTTCGGCGGCTGTACGACGAGGAACTGTGAAGATTGTCGCCGTCCACACGCTGCACGAATGCGGGGCTTACTCCAAGTCCGAACACTGGCGGCGCACGCGTAAGCAGATTCATGACGCGGTTCGGAAATGTGAATGGCCACCAGGCAGCGGTTCGTTCACGATCTACCCGCAGAGCGGTAAGAAGTCTGGCGAAGGAAACGGGGTCAAGCCAATCCGAGATTGTTTTATCGCTGATCTGAAAAAGCGTGGGTGGACCATCGAGGGGAGAGCTAAGAACGCTCTTGATCAGGCACTCGGGGACTTCGACGCGGTACTGGCCGGCCCCGAGAAGCCGATCGTAGTGGAGTGGGAAACGGGGAACATCTCGTCATCCCATCGCTCCATGAACAAGCTGACGATGCTGGCGGCGGATGGTGTGATATCGGCTGGCGTACTGGTCGTCCCCTCGCGGAAGCTCTATGTGTACCTGACCGATCGCATCGGCAATATTCAGGAATTGGAGCCTTATTTCCCGTTGTGGAGGTCAGTGCCCTGCCGATCTGGGGTGGTAGAAATTATCGTCATCGAGCACGATGCTGAAAGCTTCGATGTCCCGCGCATTCCCAAAGGAACGGACGGTCGCGCAAAGGGTTAGTCCTCAACGAAATCGTCATTCCGATGGGAGTGAATTTCTCCTGTCTCCAGCCGTTCGACTATGTCGGGTGCGAAGTCGATCTCGGCTCCGATCCAGCGTCGATCCTTCTTCTCGCAAACAGCGAACGTGGTTCCACTGCCGCCAAATGGATCCAGGACCAGTTCGCCCGGCATTGTGGTCATCTCCACCACGCGATCCAGGATCTTCGTCGAAAGTGCGTTCGCTGGCCGGTCCTTCGATTTAAATTTCCAGTGGCGCACGGGCGGGATGTCGGTCCAGACGTCCTTGAGGTTGACGCCTTTAGGGTTCATGGCGTCGCGGTGCCCACCGTAATCCTTTACCTCTTTTCCGCAGTGGCGACAGGTAAGGATCGGCGTCCGGATTTTGCGAAAGGTCTTGGCCTTACCCTTGGTGTAGTACAGGAGGCTGTAATGGCTGGGGTGCAGCCGGCCAGGGATCGGCAAGCAGGCGCTTATCTCGATGGCGATCCAGTGGCGGAATTCCATCCCGATCTCGGTGAGATAAGCCCCCAGGAGGATATTCCATTTGGGCAGGTTGTATAGAAAGAACGCGCCGCCCGGCTTCAGCGTCCGAACGCATTCCTTTACCCACAGCTTGCACCACGCGACGTATTCTTCATCGGAACGGAGGTCATTGGAGTTCTTACCGTACTCCTTGCCCAGATTGAATGGGGGATCCGCAAACACGGTGTCGACCACTCCGTCCCGGACGTGTGGCAAGAGGGCCATGCAATCGCAATCGTACAGCGCTCCAAGCGCCGATACATAATGCGGGCGTGGCGCACGGTCGGCCACCGCCAAGGAAACGTCGAATTTCCGCTCATCCCACTTCAGGGCTGACTGACGGGCACGCATAGGACCACCCATCATAACCCAAGATGGGTTTTGGAACCAAGGTCCGGCCTCCTTCATTGTAGCCTCCCGAAGAAAGATCGGCAGAAGGAATCGATCTGATTAGGAGGGGGATCTCCCGAGGCACATCACCGCCACAGGGAAAGGCGAAGATTGATCGGCGCTCGGAGCGGGGGCCTGCCCGGTCCGGCCGAGAGCGGTGTCGCTCGGTATTGGCTCTTCGAAAGCCGAGTCCAGCCCTTCGCGCCGGTACAGGTCCGGGGAGATCTCCGGTAAAGGCCGCTCGGCCCTTGCAGAGCATCCTGCGACGGTCTAGTCCTTTGCGCCTTCATGAGCCTGCGCCTTCCCTTACAAATGCTCGCACCATCTTTGGCTCAAGCTCGTAGCGCTTCTCCTCAACGAATGTACGCAATCCAGTTATCGGGTCTGGACCTAAGTCAAGCCCCTTCTCACCACCGGCTTGGTACTTGGTCGACGCTACAGCGTAAACAACGGCATCGCTGATGATAGTGGCTACTCGCCTCTGGGCTATCTCGTTCTTTTCGAGAGCCTGGTCGAATGTTTCTTGCGAGTCGCCAAAGAGCTGGCGATGGAGCTGCGGATTAGAGTTCACGTGTATGTTTCTGCCGGCGACTTCGCCGAGCACCTTCCGATCCAGAGAATCGTACCATATGTTCTCGTAATAGTCCGGACCTCGCTCTTCTCGGAAACGAACCTTGCATCTCGCGATTGCATGCTGGCCGTCTGCCCTCTTCGCCTTGGCTTCAATCTCGGCTCTGGCCCCCCATGCCGTTCCCCAGTATGGAACCACTACCTTGGCTACGTTTCCGCCAGGCATCAGCCAAGTTCTTTCAACTTTGATTTCCAGCTTTTCAGTTTTCACGGTCCCGATACTGACAGCTCCCTCTCTGTTGATTATCTGAAACTTGATGTTTGGCAAGCCCGTAAAAGCGCTCAGGTTCACAAGCAACACAAGCTGATTCTCCACGTTGGGCTTGCCATTGTAACGAGCTGGACGGAACTCAAGATCGTCGGGGGGAAGGGTCTGCTGAGGCTCAATCACGTCGGTAACTTCCAACACGGCTTCCAAGACCTCCTCAGCAGTGCTCATCGCCCTGGCGGTGATAATCGCCGTTTCACCGTGGACCGCACAACTTAGGGTTACGGGAATCGTCTGGAACCTAGATCCTTTTCGGGGGATAACTTCCTCGGTTTCTGGGACAACATGCACGCGCGGATTGCTTGAGGTGATTTCGATGACATTGAGTTCTCGGTGTACGGCATCCCGCTCTGCATATAAAATTACGCGGCGATCCTGACCTGCGACCAGCCGGACTCTCTCAAGAGCAAAGTCGAGCAGTCTCTCCGGCTCTGGCTTCGGTGGTGGGCCAATTCCTGGCTCATCAGTCTCTTCCCTGTGAAACTTGTTCAATTCCTTGAGCGCGTCCTTGAGTCGGTGATCGAGTTCTGCTGAGCGATGCCCGCCCCCCTTCCGCTCGCGCTTTATCTCTTCTGTATAGATCGGTTTGACGTGCTTCTCGACGAGCGCGAAGAGTGCGCGCGCGATCTCGTTCTTCATATCGAAGCCATCACGTGTTTCGCTGAGAACAGCCTCCGGATGGCGCTCCTCCAGGAGCTTCTCAAGTGCCGTTCGGGCACCTGTCAGCTTCACGATTCCGTAAATGCGCCTCAGCAGCGGTTCCTTATCGTAGTCTGGCAAGAGGGTAAGATCTAGGACCGCATCGTTGTCGTCGACAAAGAGCAGCCCGCTTTCGCGGCGCTCGTAGCTGTACGAGTCCGACGTCATCGGCTCATCTGATCTAGCTACGAGAATGGCCATCGGAATGTTACCGAGGCGCTCGTGCTGAAAGACGTCGTCGAGTCGAGCTAGAACGGTGCCCAAAGGAAAGTCGTAGGTAAGCTCGTCCTCAACCCACCCCTCGGAACGGAAACGGCGGATAAGTACGTGCATGAATGGGTCTGCGGAAATAAGCCGCAGCATGTAAAAATTGCTCATCGAAGGGAGGAAGTTGCTCTCTTGGGGTATATGTGTGCCTTCCGCAAGGAGGAAGCGCACGACGGTACCCGATCGCGTGAGACCATCTGGGAGGCCGAATTTCTTCAGCAAGGCAGCGGTCACTGGTCCGAGAGTTTCGGTGTCGATGTGGCAGTCCTCTTCTCCGCGCTCGGTGGGTCCCCAGTAAATCCGGCACCGCGATAATGTGCCGTCCTTAACGCTGAACACTTGTGCCGTTGGTTCAGAACCGTCTCCCCGCCGCTGGTTTGAGTGATACAAAAACACATCGAGGGCCCCGCGGCCGAAGAGACTCCGCGTTTGCTGGCCCTTGGCCTTGGCCTCCGCGTAGGCGCCAAAATTAAACTCAAGTTCTTTCTCAGTCATGCCAGGGCCGTAATCTATCACCTGGCAGGTCCGACTAGGGAAGAGTCGGCCGCACTGCTTCGAATATATCTCCACAATAATCTTACCGTCGCGCCGTCTATCGAGAGATTTCTTGAGGGTCGCAGTGTCGACGCGGTCACCAGACTTGAGGCCGAGCATTGCGTCCACAAGCCCTGCGGCATGGGGCAGCCCCAAATGCTTCTTTACCGCGCTGTCCGAGTTGGTCACCAATTCGGTGACGGTCTTCAAGAAGCTACCGCCAACCGCTTTGTTTGTTTGTCGCTTCTTCTCGCGACCAGCCCACGGAATAATCTTCTTGGCCATTGGCTTCAGTCCTTCCTATCGTTGTCTTCTCGCGGTTGTTTCAGTGAACAGTCCAGGAAAGGTTTCTTCGACACTCGCAAGCAACCGCTCTGCGTCCTGATCGCCGGCCTTCTGTGCTGAGTCGCGGAGATCGCGGAGTTTTTGGCGCTTCGCTGCCGGAGGGGTATGGTCAAAAACGCCGAATGCGGAATACACGTGAATGAGGTCGCGGTCCTGCAGAGGCCCTTCACTCCAGCGGGCAAAAAGTCTGCTCGCACGCAATTCTGCGATTTCGGCCTTGAAGTCGACATCTCTTGCGATTGTTTTGCGGACTCCCCTTTGTTTGCGCGGAGCCTCTGTTGCCTCACCCAGGCCGATATTACCGACCTGAGGTGATCCGATGCGTCGAAGCAACTCCAAGACCAGGGCGTGGCCCTGCGGCGTCAGGGCAAATCCGCCCTTGTTGGTGCCCGATACCCAACCTCGGTACTTTGGGCGGCACTGTAGCAGTGATCGAAGCGTGCGGTTCGCATCCGGGAAGTCGGGGAAAAAGTCCATTCCGAAGCGGGATGGAAATAGCCGGTGATTCAGAACGGTTATGGCTTCTACGGTCGGTCGAAGGCCCCACTCCCGCAGCCAGTGAAGCGAGTAGACCGTGAGCGCAGCAAGCTGCTCATTCTCATAGCGTTCGATCGGAAGGGCGCGAACGTTCAGCAGCTCTCTCTCGTTTTTCAAGGTCAGCGGTCTTGCCATTTGTCCACAGCCCCCGTCCGTTTATTTCTTCCGCTTCTGACCCTTCCGCGTTGCTCGTCGGCGACGTGAGGGCACCTCAGGTACACCCCAGGCGCGTAATGCATAAAGGCCGCGTCCGATGCGACAGACTTCCGCCGAGCGAGCCAAATACACGATGACGTTTGCGTCATTGCCCTTTCCCGGAATAGGAATTCCCCGTCGCGACAGTTCGGCTCGTAGCTCCGAGATGTGGACCGGTTCCCCGCGCTCCTGGAGGATACAGATTGCCCCCTGTTCGATTGGATGGACCGATGCCCGCGCCGTCGAATCCGCCGATGTTGAAGATGCAGGCGAGGCTTCCGAGGAGCGGGACCCATTGGTGGCGGCAGCCAATAGCGCTTTCAGGGCTGTCTGGCGACGGGTGTCGACCCCGATCTCCCCACGCAGGCGAGCAATCTCAGCCGTGTTTTCGCGAATGTGCTTCGTGACCTCCTCCAGCCAAGCTTCTACTGTTTTTTCATCTACCATTATACATATATAATTAGCATCGTACGAGATTCTTGTCAAGATTGTAGCATTCTATGACCGGGTCCGTTTGCCCTAGCTACGGATCGCTGGTGTGCGAGCGATCAGGGAGTTCTGCCTGGGCACCAGCGGTGGCGGATCCCGTCGCCAAAAAATACCATGGCCCTGCGAATTACCACGGCCCTGTGCAGGAATAACGCCGCCCGTTCTGCTTCTCGAGCGCCGGCGCTTCACTTTTGATGTAAGGTATTGAAAACAGGCATATTGTTGGTAGCGCTTAACGGGAATCGAGCCCGCTAGGCGTCTGCTTGCCGGCGCCCTGCAACCATTTCACGCTGCCGCCTCCTTCTTCCTCATCTCGATCACCTTGGCCTTCGCCTTCTCCATGCGCTCCTGGATGGGCCGCGTGGTCTCCTCCTGGCGCTCGACGGGGATGAAGGTATAGTCGCCGGTCATGGTGAGCGTGGCGTGGCCGGCGATCTTGCTGGCTTCGATGGCGCTGGCCTTGCCGACGCCCTGCCGCCACGTGATGTTGGCGCGCCGGAAAGAGTGCAGGCCCATGCCGGGGAAATCGAGGCCCGGATGGTTCTTGTCGGCGTTCCTGGGCTTGCAGGCGCGCGCCGCCAGTTTCAGAACCTTCCGGACGCCCGAATCCCACATGGGTTGATTCGGGTCGCCGTTGTGCCGCCCGCCATGCTTATCGTCCTGAGCGAAAATCCAGGCATCCGGCTTGGTGATCTCCTTCTTGGCGATCCACTCCTTGTACCGTGCCGTGAGCGCGCCCAGCGCCAAGAGGCGCTTGCTGTTCTTCGTCTTGGGCTCGTCTATGTCACCGCGGCAATGCCGTTGCGCGATCCTGATCGTGCCGGCCTCCGGATCGAAGTGCTTCAATTGCAGGCCGACCGCCTCGCTAATGCGCGTGCCGGTGTACAAGCAGGTTTCGCAGATCAGCAGGTGCGGGTCCGGCAGGTGGCTGAAGATCCAGGCGGTCTCCTCGGGCGTATAGATGCGCTTCTCCCGCACCGTCCATTCCTTGCCGATCTTCACCCACTGCATCGGGTTGGCATACGAGCGCGGGATGACGTTCCACTCCTGTGCGCGGGTGATCATTCCGCTCATGATGTTGCGCAGGTCGAGCATCATGTACCAGGACGAGCATTCGTGGTGGAGCCAGTCGAGAACCGCCTTGCTGTCGTTCAGATCCGACAGGCGCGCGTCCTTCCAGCGCGGCAGGATATGGTTGTCCAGCCGGTCGTTGTACTTCTCGCGCGTCGGCTTCGCCAGTTTGACCTTGGGATTATCGACGTAATCCCGGCGCCACAACTCTGCGAGCCTGATGATTTGCACGTCGCCGGGCTGCGACTCCTGCGGCTTGGCGGGCGGCGGCGCCGTTTCCGATGGCGGCTGCGGTGGTGCGGGCACGAGCAGTCCGTTCGGCCCCCTTACCAACTTCCCTACGAAGAACTCGTCCCGCTTGTCGCGCGCCTGCTGGCGCGTCATCGGATGGTCCTTGTCGCGGCTCGGGCCGATCTTGACGAAGGGCCGGGTGGTCTTGATCGACCCATCCGGCTGGACCTCATCCTTGCGATAGCGGAAGTACCAGTAATACTTCCCGCGATCCTTCCGCTCAACCACGTCGGGGCGCTGGTGTCTCTCTTTCAACTGTGGGCCTCCTGTCAACCACGTCAGGAGGCTACCTTCGTGTTGGGACATACGCAAGCCTAACCATTGCAAGGATTTACGCGGCTACAGCGGGATCGCCATATTGCTCGCCTGGCCGCAGATGTAGAGCTTTTCGCGGGCGCGCGTTGCGCCCACGTAGAATTGGCGCATCACCGAATCGCGCGGCGCGCCGCCACGGGCGTACTGCGCATCGCCCGCCTGGCTGAGATCCGGAAACAGGTACACCACATCGGCCTGGCCGCCCTTGACGGAGTGGATCGTGCCAACCAGGACCTGCGGCGTATCCAGCAAGGCCCCAGGCCCGCCACGGCGCGCGACGTCGGCGGGAAACTCGACGCGCCTGCGGCCGTCCTCGGTTAGGCGCGCCTGCCACCACTTGAGGAGTGCGGCCGATCCGGCGTCCCAGGCCGCCATCATCTGGTCGAGCGCTTCCGCCTCGAATATCTGGGCCAGATGGTCCATGGTCACCGGCGTCGTCACATCACCCGCCTTGAGCTTCGCCTTAACGCCGTGACGCAGGATGCCTTTGGCCTGCATCAACTCGGCCCACAGCGCCAGGTCGCCATGTGTCCACGCGCGGTGCCCCTCGCCGTAATCGGGATGGCCGATGAGCAGAGACAGAATGCGGTTGGGGGTTGATGACCGCTTGCCGACCCGCAACGGGTTCCAGAAGCCATTGGAGCGCCGGTAGGGATTGTGGAAGGGAATGCCCTCTTTGCGGAGGACCTGGATCAGACCCTTCAGCATGTATGAGCACGACACCAGGAACATCACCGTCTGGCAGCCTTCGATATGCTGCGTGGCGGTCTTCAGGATCTCGTACTCAGTGCGGTAGCAGGTATCGGCCTTGCTCAGGCGTTCGAGCGCCCCGTCTTCGGCGCGCGGCAGATATTCCTTCGGCTGGCGTAGCGTGACCTTCCGGATCAGCGCCTCGGCGAACCGATGCACGGCGCGCGGCACGCGGTACGACTGCTTCAGGATGATCTTGTGGTCCTCGGGGATCTCTGGCTTCAGAAACGCCTCCGGCGTGGCGCCGGCAAAGGAATAGATGGTCTGGTCGTCGTCGCCCGCCACGATGAAATAGCTGGCGCGCTCGCCCCACTTGCGAACCAGCGACAACTGCATCCGGTTGAGGTCCTGCGCCTCGTCCGCGAAGATGACGGCGGGGTTGTGGGGCGCCATGGCCACGTCGCGGAGGCACTTCTCGATCAGGTCCGTGAAGTCCAGCAGGCCGTTGGCCTCCTTGTACTGTGTCCACAGCGCCTCGAACTTGAGCAGGTTAGCCGGCCAAGTGTGCTTAGGAAGCATCAGCCCGCGGAACCGGCCCAACTGTTCCAGGAAGGCATCGCCGGCCTTCTCCTGGTCGCTGTCCTCGACCGCCTCCTCGCCGTCCAGCTTCCCCGGGCGCTTCTGCGGCGTAATTGTGAGGTGCGCGTGATCCTTATTCCACTCCTCCACGTTCGCCTCCGCGATCTCCGGCCCGCCGAGGGCGTGCCAGCAGTGGGAGTGCAGCGTGCCCACGCGATCCGAGGCGACGGGCAGATTGCGCCCGGCGAGCTCCGCTGCGGCGGCGCGCGAGAAGGACGTGACAAGCACCGCATCGGGGCCGAAGCGATCCACGGCGCGCTGGATCTGGCGTGTGAGATTCGTCGTTTTTCCTGTTCCTGTTCCCTTCCGTCAAGGCGGGCCGAAGATGCGGAATTCCCGCGTCTCTTCGGCCCGCCCCTCCGCAGTCTCCTGGATTTGATCGGCGGTGATCACTTCTTCTTCCTTTCGCGCCCTCCGGGATTTAATTCACTGGACGACGACATGGATCGCCTCTTCGGGCCGGATCTTCTTGGGGTCGAACTCGGGATACGGCAGCGCGCGCCGGATCTGGTCATATCCCTGGCCCTTGACCCGATGCTCGGTGCCGCCGACCGCCACCAGCATGGAGGCGGCCTGGCGCGGGGACACGTTCTCGCAGGTCGTCTTGATCAGGTACGCCCGGAAGTCGAGCGTGGAGACGGCGATCCTGCCGTCGTCCAGGATGATCGGCTTACGCTGATTCTGGACTCGCTCTTCCTCGATGGAGGCGATGAATCCGGTCTCGCGGAGGTAGTTCACGATATGCATGCGCGCGCCACGCACGAGGTCCTCCTCGTCGGTCGGCTCCTCGATGTAACAGGCCTTGAGCATGCGCCGCTTCACTTCCTCCCACAGCGCGGGCTTGAAGTGCGGGATCGGCTCGTTCGTCGCGTTGCCGATCGCCTCATAGATGACTTGCTGGTTCGTGAACTTGCCGAAGCCGGCGATGTCGATCACGCTGCCATCGGCGAGGACGATCTGGTAAGTCGGCTCCTTGCCCTTGATTTTGCGGAACTTCACGATGGGCGTCCGGAGCAGTTTGGCGAGCTCGGCGCAGAGCTTATCCTTTTCTTCAGGCGACAACGCCTTGACAGTGGTGTTGGCCGCCTGCGGTTGTTCCGGCGCAACAGGGGCCGCATGTGGCGCAACGGGGCCGGTCGTGGACGGCGGGCTGGCCGGCGCGTCGCTGAAGGCGGTGTCGCCCATGGCGGCGTGCCCGTTGGCGATTTCCTGGGCGATGGCTGTTTCGGCCTCCTCAGCCGTCATGGGTGCCGGGACGCCGCCTGTCTTGCGCATGGCCGTCGCGATGGTGCGCTCGAAGTAGTCGATCTTCGTCCGATGGGTCCGCGCGTACAGGCTCCGGTGGTGGACGATCAGCGTGATGATCTCCTGCTCGGAGAGGCCGGCGTCCACGCCGAAGCAGGCGAGCGCCAGGTCGTACCCGCTCTGGCTCGTGTCCTCCATGTCATATCGCTGCTTCAGCCACGTGGCCCGGAAGCGCGGGTCTTCGTGCATCCAGCCGTCGATGCGGTCCTGCGAGATACGCTGCCGGAGATCAACGATGAGATGTTTGCCCTCGAACTGCTGCTTCCAATCGGGCGGCAGTGCGGCCTGGTCTTTGGGCGCGCCGCCCTCAACGTCCGGGCCCAGGAACTCCTCGAAATCGGAGAAATTGTAGCGGCGGTCGGTCACGGACAGGACCGTCACGTCTTTGGGATTCTTCGGGTCCTTCAGGTTCCGCGTGCCGGGGATGCGCAGGATACGCGCCAAGTCCGCGAGCTTGTCATATGTCCAGCCGTGGGCGGCGGCGTTGAGTTCGAGCATCTTGTGCCAGCGGGTCAACAGGCGCGCGGCCGCCTGGCGCTCGGCGTCGTTCTCGAAGTTCAGCGGTTCCTTGAACAGCCACCACGGATGCAGGCCGTTGCCGGTGGACACGATAATCGACGGCGGCATGGCGGCCGGCACGATCTTGAGCGCGTCGGGAATGGTCGCCGGGAGCGCCTTCTTATGCGCCTGGGACAGCAGGTCGAGGTCGGTCCCGATCCCCGCCAAGCCGGTAATCTCGTCCGACTTGCAACGGCGCGCGGGGCCGTACTGCTGCTTCGAGCAGCCGACGCCGACGTATACGTCCTTCTGCTGGCCAGTGCTGGCGGCGAACTCGGCGGCCTTCGCCGGGTCCAGGAACCAGCACGAGCGCTTGTCCGGCCACGTCCACAGCAGGATGTACTGATCCTCCGGCTTGTATTGCCACAGGAGGCTCAGGAAATCGTGCGGAGTCATGCGGTCAACTCCACATAACGGTTGAGGAACAAATGGCGCGCTGCCCTCGGGGGCAAAGGCTCGATCCAGAGGTTCGGCACGGGCACGGTGCCACATTCCTCTTTGATCCACCGGATATCCGTCGCCGTGGTCACGTCGCGGAACTCGGTCGCCAGCATCGCCTTGTCGGCGATCATCACGGAGCGGGGCATTTCCGGCCGCAAGCCGAACCGCTGGCAGATCGCGACCATGAGGCGGCCTTCCGCGATCCGGTACGCGGTCATCTGTGGATCGGCCTTGATTGGCGCTGGGATATCGCAGAGATACGCCTCGCTCGCATCATGCAGTAGGCCCCAGAGCCCGTCCTCGGGCGGCACCAGGCGGCTGACGTGGACCGAATGCTGCGCCACGGAGTAGAAGGCTTTGGTATGGCCCACGAAGCGGCACAGGTGCGACAGGGACCGTGCGATGTCAAAGATGCTGATCTCGTCCGGCGAGGGATTGAGCGGATGAATCTGCCGCCCCATATAAGTGCGGAAGTAGTTGGTCATGCTTACCAGAGCCCTCCCTGGTTCTGTCCGCGCGGGCGCGAAGCTGCACGGGCTGGGGCTTCACTCTTCTTTTCCGACTCCTCAACCACCACTGGCGCGGTCGCCAGCCACTTATCCCATGCGACCCACCGCTGGCCGTTCCAGACGGTGATGGTCGCGTCGTCCATCGGCGCGTCGGCGGGGATTTGCTCCAGGAGCGACGCCCGGCGATGCTCGACCTGGGCCTGTTGCTCCCGGTACTGGCGCAGCGCTTCGCGGCCGTAAATCACGCCTGCGCTCCTTTCGGTGAGGCGAGATCCAGCAGCACTTGTTCGGGGATGGGCCGCGGCTTTATGATCCGCGACAGCATGAGGATCTCGTGCAGCGTCGGCAGTTCGCACTTGCCCACCCACGGGCTGCGCCCGGTGAGCATGATGCTCCTCTTCCCGCGCACCTCATCCATAGGGAGGAGCCACATCACGCCGCTATCCGCTTCCACGGCCAGGAGCAAATCAAACTCATGGCCTTCGTACGGGATCTTCACGTCCTTGTGGGAGGCGCGATGAGCCTGCTGTTTACACGTCTTCACTTGGACGCTTCCGGCTTTCACTTTCGCCGCCTTGACCTGCACACGCTTGTAGTCTTCCCCTTCGAGCTTGACCAGCAGGTCCCATCCCTTCTGTGCAATCCCAATAGGCAACGGAACGGCGATTTCGTAACCCTGGCGGGCAAAAGCGAGGCAGGCCAGAAGCTCCGTGTACGTTGAGAGGCCCCGCGACAACGTTCCCGTACCGTTCACGCTGCCTCCAGTTCTGCGGCGGTAAAAGCAGCGCCACATTCGGGGCACTCGTACCATTCGTCATGCCAGCGCTCGTAAGGGCCGCAGTCCATGCCGTGCGTCTCGACGCTGTCAGCTTCCCGAAAGCGCATCATGACGTCCTCACCGCATTCCGGGCAGATCACGTGGTCTCCCTCAAGTGCGAGTTCACCGCTCGGCCTCCAGGAGCATCCGGTAGCCGTCGCGAATGCGCGTGCCGACCCGATGGCGCGCCATGTACTCGTGGCAATCCAGATCCACGTCCGGCTTGGCGCCCATGTTGGCGGCACAGTCGGGGCAGACCTTGCTCGCGACGGTCTTGTTGCGCGACCACAGCGCGACGTTATGGTGTGCCACGAACGGCTTCTTGCAATAGAGGCACAGAGGCTCGTTCATGCGGCCTCCCGATCAAAGTGGCGATGGCCGCACAAGGGGCAGCGCTCGGGCGCCTCCTCGCCGCGCCAGCAATAGTTGTGACAGCCCGTGCAGGTCCACACCGGCTCGTGCTTTACCAGGCCGAGGATGGCGAGCGCCTCGGCCGCGTTATGCGCCACGCCGACAATGGCGCCGCCCTCGATCCGCCACTCGCGCAGGCGCTCCGTCTGGAGGGGAGTCAACTGCGAGCAGGGCGCGCCCGGCCGTTTGACCTCGATCTCGAAGTGCTTGCCGCGAATGGTGCCATACAGGTCGGGGTCGCCGGCCTTGCCCATGACCGTGCCGTGGCGCTTGCGGACGACCACGCCGGGATACTTGCGCAATTCGGCCACGATCTGCGCGACGATGAATTTCTCCAGCGGGGGCTGTTTCCTGGGCATCTGCCTCACGGGCGCACCTCCGCTGGCTGTTCCTCCGTGCGGCGGGTCGGACCGAAGATGCCGAACTGGATGGGCGAGATCCGGCGCGTGCCGCACTTGGAGCACGTCTGCACATCGACGTTGCGCTGGCCGTCGAACTCGGGCCAACGCCGGGGGAAGCCCCAACTATGGCGGCAGAGCCACTTGAAGGGCACGGCTATTTGCCCTCCTGCTTGCGGTACACCGTGGCCTCGCGCCCGCGGCCCTGCTTCACGACCTCGATGTCGCCGGCCTTGGCCATGGACGTGAGCGCCAGGCTGATGCTGGCCTTGCGCTGCTTCTCGAACTCCGGATGCCGGATCTTGGGCGTCGAGGGCATGTGCTCGATGGACTTGGTGAACACGTCGTGGACGGTGAACTCGCGGTTCGCCGGCATCGCGGTCACGTACTCGCGGACGCGCTGCATGCCGACGTAATGTTTCTCGCCCGCATCGCCCTTATTGCCGTTGGGCACCGGCACGCCGTTCTGCACGGCCATGCCCACCACCACGTCCTTCATCAATTCCTGCGTCGCCGGGTCTTCGAGCAGGTAGTACATCTGCTCCAGCTTGGCGATCTTCTGCTCCTCGGCCTCGGCCTGGCGCAGATAGACCTCTCGCTGCTCCTGCGTTTCGGAGATGCGTTCAAGGATGTTTTCGAGCACGTCCACGGCTTCCCTCCCTACCGCCTCGCCCCGCCGTACAGGCCGAGGATGGCCCGCTTCATGCCGTGCAGTGCCGTCGCCAGCGCCGCGCTCGTCTTCGCCTTCATCGTCGTTTTGCTCTTACTTGCCATCTCGTTTCTCCTTGGTGAATTTCGGCGGGTGCCGGGCTGGTGCCGTGTCGGACTTCGGTCGTTTAACGGGGCGGCTCCTAACTCCGCTCCCGCCCGCCGCCGTGGGCTATTCCTTCTCCGTGCTGCCGACCAGCAGCGGGATCGCCGTCTCCTTCTCGATGCGCTGCCGGATCTCGCTCAGCGCGTCCTCGACGAACTTGTGCGGCCGGACGATCTCGAACCAGAAGCAGAGCTTCGAGTCCTGAAGCCGCCAGCGCAGCCGCACCGGGATGCGGTACGCGGGACCATTCATGTGGACCGAGATGCCGAGCACGATCTGCGCCGGCAGTTCGATGGTGCCCTTCTGCGGCGTGTTGCGGACATCCTCGTCGTACTGGAATTGGATCTGACCGTTGTCGAGCCGCATGCCCGACGAGAAGGTCACGTTCTTCTTGGCTTCGAATCGGAGCGCCGCCTCGAGCAGCTCCGCGCTCTTCGGCTCGGCGATGTCCGGAAGGTTCTCCTCCAGGAACCGCGCGAACTCGACCTGCGTGAGCTGCTTGCGGTTGACGCCCATCCAGGTCTCAAACTCCACGCTGCGGCGCGGCTTGTACGTCGCCTGGTGCTCGCACCACGAGGGCTTGTCGATCTCGTGATAGTCGAACGCCGCATTGAATTCCTCCTGCTGGGCGTCGAAGAAGATGAGCGTGCTGCCGGACATGAACTCCTTCACGTAGGAGATGAAGGAATCGGTGTCGTACAGCCAGACCTGCTGCTGGATGCGCCGAGGCCGCGGCAGGAAGGATTCGAGGTCCTTGACCGCGTAATCCTTGGGCACCACGGTGAACACGCCGGCGCCGGGAAGCTCGGTCGGCACGGTGCGCGGTTCGCCGAGGGCCGCGCCGGCAGCAATGGCCGACTGGACGTCGCCGATCTCGACCGGGCCTTTCGTTTCGTTGTACTGGTAATCGCGGGACACTTACACCACCTCCTTGAGTTGCTTCGGCTGCTGCTCGATATCGACGACGCGCAGCGGGAGCATCTCCTGCTTCGGGTCGTTCCGGACGAGGCGGTTATCGTCGGTGACATAGAAGATCGCCACCCGCCGATCCGGTTCGGGCAATTTGGTTTTCACTTGGGACTGCACGGTCACCACGTCCGTCGCGCCCTTGCTCGCGGGCGCGACCTTGATGGTGAGCGTGAGAGTCCCGCTTTTTCCGACCTCCCGCACGGCGGCGGTGAGGTTCCGGAGCGCCTCGCCCAGTTCGGCGACGGTCACTCCCTTGTCGATCTCGAAAACGGTCTGGGGGAACATGGCTATTCGTTGTCCTCCGTAACGCGATCCGCGAAGCCCTGCGCGAAGGCGCGCATCTCCTCGGCGCTGGCGATCTCTTCCGGCGACAGCTTGCGGACAAACTTCACGGCCGCCTTGCCGTATACCTTGCCCTGCGGGTTCTGCGCCTTCTCCAGTTCGAAGCGCAGGATGCAGTGGTGGTACTGGATGCCCTGCGTCACCAGCCGCACAAAGAACTGGCGCACCGCCTTGAGACTGGTGGGCGGGATCGACAGCACTTCGGGCAGCCGCGAGGAGCCGTGCGCGATGAGCAACTGGCGCGACTCCTTGCAGGCCTGGGCCTCGCCGGCGCTGCCCCATTTGGCGAGCGGGCACTTGGCGCACTCGCCGCCAGGAGTCCCCTGGCCGGTCTTGCCATCGCGCGACGAGCAGTCGGGCGGGACCTTGCCGGCGTCCTTCGACTGGTAGTACGTCCGGCTTTTCCGGTCGTACAGGACCACGCACTCGATGGCCGGTTCGGTCTTGTCGCCCTCGACGACATCCGAGATGAGCCACTGGGCCATGCCGGGGGTGACCTTGATGCGCGGCAAATCGAATTCCGTGATCGTGCCGTCGCGGCAGTTGGTGTCGAACGCCGCCATGACCTCCTTGCGCTCTTCGTCGGGCATGGTGAGCACAAGCGGCGCGCCAATGTTCTTTACAAGTTCGTGAGACATGCTTCTCCTTTCGTGAAATCAGTACTCTCTGCTGCGAAACTCGAACTGCGATTCGGGAGGCACCTTCTCGCGCCACGGCTCAGACCGCACGACGGGCCACTCTGGACCCCACACGCGGCGGAAAAGCTCGTGTTGCTCGGGGCTGAAGTGCGCCTCGTGGACCTCGACAACGATCCGGCCGGCGTAATCGGTTTCCACGCGCCGGTATCCCTTAGCGCGGAGATCCCGGACCTTGCGCCTGCGAATCGCCTCTTCCTGGGACATGGTTCTCCTACGCTTTCCTGGTGCTGCTGAGCTTGTGAATGATCGAGATCTTCAGGACGGCCTGGAGCGGGGCCGGGAGCGCCGCCCGCAAGTCGTCGTCGGTCACGATGCGCTCCGCGCGCGTGGCGACCTGCCGCAGTTCCTTCCAGATCTCGCGCACGTAAGCGGTGAGCGACTGGGTGTTGTAGTTCTCCGCGACATATTGGCCCAGCTCCGACTGCTTCAGCGCATCGACGACCTCCTCGCGGTCGTTGAGCGGGCTGGCGTACACATCCGGATAGATCGAGAGCGTGCGCTTGGCGCCGTCCACCTCGACGGTCATCGAGGGCACACCCTCCTCGATGAACATGGGGATGATGGTCCCCTCAAGTTCGTCGAGGCGCTGCTGAGTCGCCTTGAGATCCGCGTTCAAGTCGCGCTTGTGGTTTTCAAGGGACACAAATTCCCTGAGCGGTTCGAGATTCATTACCGGCTTGTCCTTTCCTGCCTGTTAGTTCTTGATCTCCGCGAGGATCGACTCCACGATGTCCTGGCGCTTTGCCAGCGCACGGATCACCTTCACGTCCACCGTGTTCCTCGCGACCAGGTGGATATGCGTTACCGGCCTCTCCTGGCCAGGCCGGTGGGTGCGCTTCTTGGCCTGCTCATACTTCTCCAGGCGGAAGCCGATCGAATAGAAGATCGAATAGCGCGCGCGCACAAATTCCACGCCCTCGCTGCCCGATTCGATCTGTACGGCGAGCACCTGCGCCTCGCCGTTCTGCCAGCGCCGCAGCTCGTCGCGCCGGCCGGAGAGTTCCATACTCGAATAACCGTTCTGCTCGCACGCCTTGTGAACGGCGTCGAGATCCGCGTGGAACCGGCAGAACACGACCACCGGCTCCTCCTTGCCGATGTCCTCCAGGGTGTCGGCCAGGAGCTTCAACTTGCTCGAATCGATGCGATGGACGCCGCCGTCGTCGGTGGGCACGCAGCCGCCAGTCACCTGCTGGAGGCGCAGCAGCTTCACCATCGCGTTGGCCGCCGTGACCGTGCCGTCTTTCACGCGCGCCACGAAGTCCTCGTCGAGGTCCTTGTAAATCCGGGCGGCCTCGCCGGTGAGCGCGCAGTGATAGGTGACCTCTGTAGCGGGCGGCAGGTCCAGGACCTCGGGGCCGACACGGAACGTGATCCGGCCCATGAGCCTTTCCAGTTCCTCGATGTTCTGGTAGCCGGTGATCTGCTTGCGCTGATAGCCGCCCATAACGGCGTACTTCTGACGGAACGCGGAGAACGAGGGCCCGAGGATCGAGATGTCCAGGAACCGGAACACCGCATAGATGTCCATGGGGCCATGCGGCATGGGCGTCCCGGTGAGCGCCAGGCGGTAGCTCGCGCGGGTGCGCAAGCGCTTGAACTCCATTGACGCCTTGCCGCCCGGCGTCTTCAGCCGGTGGGCCTCGTCGGCGATGACGAGATCCCAAAACAGGCTCTCGGCCCAGGACGCGAACGGTTCGCGCCATGCGGAGTCGTAATTGACGACCGCCACAAAGGGAACATTGCGGGCGCGCGCCAGTTTCATCTTCTCCGCGGCCAACTCCCGCTTCTGTGCGACCGACCCGGCGTCCTCATCAAGCGCGACAATCACAACCGGGATACCCACGTGTCGGGCGAACTGCGCCTGCCACACCTGGATCACCCGCAGGGGGCAGGCAACAATCATGCAGAACGGGTTGTCCCGAGGCTCCTTGCGCGCCGCCAGCGTCAAGGCCAGTGCGCAGGCCACGAGGCTTTTGCCCGTGCCCATGCCCATGGCCAGGAGGAGGCCGTGCATGCCAGCCCCGAATCTGTCCATGCAGAACCGGAAGGCAGCCCTCTGGTGCCGCCATAGCGGAGTGAGGATGCCCGGAATGATGATGTCCGGCTCGGGTATCACCACCTCCGGCACGACCACGGGCGCGGAGGAGGGAGCGGTGACCAACGCGCCCGTGGCAGGAGGCGGGGGAACGATAGCCCCGGTGCCGGAAATCAATGCGTCGAACTCGGGCGTCGTCTGGATCGCGCGCAGCTTCGCCAGCAGTTTGCGCGCGTTGCCCTCAGTCGCCGGCCAGAGCCACGCGCGGTGAAGGTTCCCCCACCGCCCGCCGAGGCGCTGCATGAGCAGCAAGTCGGCGAGCGACGGTGGCACGACCTGGATGCGGCCGTCCTTCACGCTCACGTGCGTCGGCTGGACCGGCAGTCTCATGCAGCACGTTCCTCCTGGCACATTTCGCGCAGGCGCCGGATCGCTTCGCGCTTCACGGCTTCGAGCCGTGCGGAGACGCCCTCGCCATTGCAGAACTTGGTTGCCCACCGGAGCGTGATGGGCTTGCCGCCGAACTCCGGCTCGGCGCTGACCGCGACCATCATCTGCGGCACGCCTCTGTGGTCGCGATTCTTGCGCGGCCGGCGTTTGGAGACACGTTTCCTGTATGTCGTGTACGCCATGCTTATCTCGTCAGCCTTCGTGCAGGGACACTTCAGGCGTGCGACGTGGTCCTCACCGGATTAGAGCGCCGGGGAATGCCGCCAGGCGTTCTGCCTGCGGCGTCGCTCGCCTCTCGCGGGAAGCGCCCTGAAGGGCCGCACTCTCGAACTACAATGCAAAAGTAATCGAAGTTCCAAATACGGTCAATGCCTTATGAAAACCTACTTGTCCCGATTTGAGCTATCCATCTGAATCCAGAGGTCCATAGAGTTACCCTCCCGGATCGATTTGGAAGTTCAAAATCTTAAACTCTGATTAGAATTGTTGGTGTAGCAATTGGAACTAACGCAGGGCGAGGGACTTATCGCGTCGAGCGCGACGGTGGGATTGGGTGGCGGGACAGATGAAGGGGGGCCGCCAGGATCGCTCCTGGCGGCTGATGTTGCTATGTAGTGGGCGGCTGTGTGAACCCAGGACCGTGCGGTACTAACGGCGGATCGCAATTTGCGGGCGGGCACCGCGCGTGGCGGATCTCGCAGCGCTCGTCCATGCGGTCGAACCGTGTGCTGAGAGCCATGATCTCGCGCCCGAGGCCGGCGCGGATTTCGATGATGAGCTTCTCGCTGACATACTTGCCGTTGATGGCGTTCAGCACTTCGTCCTTCCAGCGGGCGAACTCCTCAATCATCGAGGCTTTGAGTGCGGCGGCGTCGGCCTCGAATCTCGCCTGGACCGTGGCGAGGCGCAGGCCGACGTAAATGTTGATGGCGACGGAAATAATCCCGATCGCCGAGATGATGGCGGTGATCTCTTGCGGCGTCACTTGTTGTCCTCCGGAGCGTTCTTGCGGCCGACCATGCTTCGGCCAAGCACGCCCAGCGCGAAGGGAATCAGGTCCTCGCCCTTGGGCACCTTGAGCAGCCACAGCCCCGCGCCCATCGCGATGAGGATGAGGCAGACCACGATGTGGCCTGCCTCACGTTCGAAATAATCGGCGCGGATCGGCATGGCTTATTTCGTTCCCTGGAACGTGTAGCCGATCTGCGCGTGAAACCACGGTTGCCAGCCCGGATTGACGGGCGAATAAATCTCTCGCGCCGCAAGCGTGAAACCCCAGTTCGGTGCGCGCGCAGGATGGAACGTCAGGCCGCCGCCGAGCGTGGCCGCCAGGCCAACCGCAGACCCCGTGACCGCCGCGCCGCCCTGTCCCAGGACAAACAGATCCACTTTGATCGCGGGCGAGGAAGCGGTCGCCACGACCTGCCGCACGCCGGTGGACGTGGAGTACACGAGATTCTTCGGGTCCTTCACCGAGCCGCGCGCCTCGAATCCGGTGAGCGAGCACGTGTTGGCGCTCGCGTTGCAGATGCCGATGGCGAGGTTAGCCGCGCCGAACGGCGAGGTGGTATAAAGACTCGGCCCGGCGCCCACGTAAATCGCCGTCTGGCCGAACGCGCCGGTTGCCACAAGCAGCACCAGGAGCGCAAAAATACACGTCTTGAGTCGGAACATACTGCCTTCTTTCTGCCCGGAGATCGCCGGGCGCGAGTTGATTAGCGGGCCTGGACCTGTACGATGAACGACCTCTCGTCGATCCGGCCTGCCGCCGTGGTGATCTTGTTGGTCACCGTGTATGACTGGCCCACAGCCCCGCCCGACAACCACGCGGTGGCTTGGGTGGCCGAATTCGTCTCATCCGAGACTGCAAGCGCGGAGTCGCTAACGGACCATGTGCTTTCCTCGATCTGGTCGCCGGCCAGCCACTTCGACCAGTCCACCGAGTAATCCAGAACGGCATTGGGGTCCTTCGTGAAGGTCATCATGAGGCGATCCTTCGGAGTTCGGCGGGCACGATAATGGTCCTGCTCTCGCCATCCACCGGCACCCGCCGCACCTCACGCAGCACGACCGCTACACGCGACTCGGCAACCGCGATGGCCCGCGTTTCGGAGGGCACGACCAAGACGCGGATGCCGGGCGTCTTAGCCAGTCGCCGGATCGTCTCCAGGACGGCTGCGGCGTTCGAGGAGCCGAGAACGACGCCAGCGAATGCACGAGCATAGGCGAGATGCCCCGTCACCTGGGCGACGCCTTCGGCGGTCCCGCGAATGCTGCGCAGCCGTGCCAGGCGCGCGGAGGCCGCCGAGGACCCGGCAGCCAGCGCGCGCATGACGCGGTACGCCCGGAACGTACCAGAGGTGGTCCCCCGGCCAGTCGCCGCCCGTGCCAGAAGACTGCGGATGCGGACGAGGCGGCCGGAGACGGAGGCCGCGCCGAACGCGCCTCCGGTGACCGACCGGAGCGCCGCAAGTTGCGCGCCGATGCTGCTCCGGCCGAGGACGGCTCCGGCCAGAGCGCGCGTGTTGTTGAACAGCAAGAGGAGCATCGTGTCCTACGGCTTGACTACCGCTCCCACCACCCCATCTCGAACTCGAACGAGAGGCCCGTCGCGGCGTTGCCGGGGAACCAGGCGTACACCGTGAGCGCGGAGTTGGGGCCAAGGATCACGGGCGGGATGCCGGTCACCTTACGGCCAGGGCAAACCGCCTGCGCCGCCGTGAGGCCGGGGTACGCGCCGGGATCGGCGGCACCGCAGACCAGCACGAATTCATCACCGACGATGGGCAGGCCGCCCATGCTGCCGTTCGCCACGACACGCGCGGAACCCGAGGACGCGGTGAGCACCGAAGCCGAGGAGTTGTTCTGCGCGTTGATCGAGCAGACGGACTGCATGGCCACGTCGGAGTTGGGCGAGGTCGGCGTGATCGCGAGCGTGTTGTTGGTCGAGAGCGTGCGGAGCTGCGGGTCCGTCTTGATGGCGAAGCGCGCTCCGGTCGCCGAGGCGGGCGCCGTGGTGCAGATGAGCTTGATGTAGTCCAGATACATGCGCTTGCCGAAGGGGTTGGCCTTCGAGTCGTTGTTCTGGATGTACAGCAGAGGCGTCGTGTCCGAGAAGGCCGCCTGAATGTTGTACGCCTGCGCGGTGCCGGGTGTCACGTTGGTCGCGATGAAGTACGAGCCTTCATCGGCGAGCACGTGCTTGGTCACGGTCAACGGCAGGACGAACTGCTCGCCATACCGGCCTCCGCGCACGTTCGTCACCGGGGCCTTCTGATCCGCCTGCGGCGAGGGGATCGCCCTGGCGGGCGTCCAGAGTTGATTTACATCGATTCCGGGCATACTTGGTTCTCCTTTCGAGTGACTACTGGATGGGCAGGTGCGCGGGCATAACGCCGCCCTTGATATCAAGGGCATCGCCGCCAGCGAGAGCCTGCAAGATCAAAAGCAACAGAGCGTTCGTTTCACGGAGTTCCTGGCGAAGCAGGGTGATTGCGGAGTCGGCGACCTGAAGGACGCCGGTCGAGTCCGTGAGGAGCTTGCGCGCCGTGCCCACCATGCTCGGGTTGGGCGCGGCATACGAGGGGCTGACCACCGGCAGGCCATCCACACCGCCGATCAGCAAGAACGTGGGCTGGTTGGTCGTCTGGCCGTTCTGCGGAGTGCCGTCGATGGCGGCGGTGGGCTGGCGCGCAAAGCCCGAGGACGTGCCATCGCCCCCGACGACCGGGACCATCAACGTGCTCCCGAGGGCCGCCCCAATGGTCAGCGGGCCAAGGATGGTCGGACGCCCGCTCGCATCCACTCCCAGCGCGATGGGATTACCGCCCGACATGCCGTGCGCCACGACCGAGGGGCTGGGCTCCGTGGCGTTCGTGTATCGGCTCGCCTGCAACTGCGCCAGCCCCGACGTGAACACGGTCACTCGCACTCTGAAATACGCGAAGCCCGAGAGCATGAAGTCCCACGCCAGATTGAGCGCGTTGATCGCAGGGTTGCTGTCAAGCTGGCCGTTGGTCGTCCTGCAACCAGCAACGGTCACCCACGGGCCGAGCACCGGATCGGCGACCGTCGCCTCGAAGATGACCGTGAGGTTGTACGTGCCGGAGACCTGGAGCGTCAGGCCGTTGGCACCCGCCAGAGGGATCGGACCCCAGATCGCGCCGTTGGCGCCCAGCGCGCCGCCCAGAAGCGGCAGGTTGGCCGAGGCGATGGGCACGGGGTCGTGATCGCTGGCCAGCACTACGGGGACGCAACTACCAGACTGGGAGCGCCCCTGGTGAACGATGCGGACGTGGAGCACCTCATCCGGCCCGTTGACCACCTTTACGTTCGCGTTGCCGGTCTTCAGATCCTCGATGTCGGCCTCGGTGACATAGGTCTGGAGCGAGCCTTGCCCATCGCTCTGGATGGCGTCGCGAGATCCCTCCGTGCCATCCATCAACTTCACGCGCTGGTAATGCGCACCGGTCTGCGGGTCCTGGTCGGTCGCGATCACCGCGCCCTGGCCGGGGCTAATCGAAACGTTATCGGGCATGGGGTTAGTCCTCCTCGACAACGAGCGAGCCCGGCGCAAACTGGCCAAAGTCGCCCTGCTGCACCACCTTGGGCGTCGCGAGCGTGTTCCAGTACAGGAGATTGCCGTTGGTCTGCGCGTCGAAGATGCCGAACGCAACCGCCTGGAGCCAGTCGGCGCCGGAGGCAGGCCCGAACTGGATATTGTTGGTGTTGGCGACCTGTTCCACGTTGCCAGAGGCCGGTCCGGGCGCACCGAACGTGATGCCTTGGCGAGCGTACCCGTGGCCGGCGAGTTCGGTTCCCGGCGACCCGTCGTCGCCGGGCGCGACCGAGAACAGGGCGACGAACGGCGTCACGCCGGACAGAGCATTACCGTTGAGCACGTTGAGCACGGCGTCGGAGTAGGCGTGCGATTTGCCGGGCATGGTTGAGTGACGCTCCTTTCGTTACAGCGCATGCGCCGCGCCATAGGCCACGAGCCACAGCGCGGACTTGATCTTCTGCCACGTGGACTTCGGCTTGACGAAGGCGCTCGTGGCAGTGTGAACATCGGCGGTGATCCCCGCGATGTTGTCGCCGTTCCGAACAGCCGCATCCGCAAGTTTCGGGGCCGCCTTGCCGGTCGCTTCCGCAGCCTCGGCCACGCCACGCGCGGCCACAGTCGCCGATTCCACCGATGCCTTCACGTCCCAATACAGGTCGTCCCAGGAATCCCGCAGGTCCTTCACGGTGGTTTGAGTTTCCTGAAGCGCCGGTTTCAGATCCTCACGGATTCCGGCGAGCGTGCCGTTGGCGCTCGACAATTGAGCATTGGCCGCAGCGACAGCCGTGTTGGTGGTCGTGATCGCCGCATCCACACGCGCCAGGGCGTCGCCGACGCGCCGGTCCAGGATCGACAATGCCCGATCCACCTTCGCCTGGGCATCGCCGGCTTGGGAGTTCACGGTGGCCAGCAGCTCGTGGCGCGTGACCGCGATCTCGCCCAAAAGAGCCACGCGCGTGGCCTGGCCCTCGGCAGTAATCGCCCCCGGCAACGCATGGGCGGCCCCCGTCGCGGCGTGAACGAGGAGGGTAGCCTGTACTGCCAGGCCGGCCAGGGCGGCCAAGACCGCGCACGTCAGCGCCAGCCGGAGCCTAAGCAAGGACGGCATGGTTCGCCTCCTGGCGCGCCGCAACGATGGCGTTCGCCACGTTCGCCTGGCTTGCGATCAGGGACACCGTCGTGGCGTAATGCGGGTCCGTGGCATACGTCTTGGCGACCGCCGTAATGAGCGCGTGCAGGTCGCGCGTGGCCTGGTACGCCTGCCATGCCGCCTTATACGGTGCGCCCCGCGTGATGAGCCACGCGAAATCGCGGCAGGATTCCTCGAGCGACGAGTAATCGGCGAACGCCAGGTCCATCTTCACGCGCTCGCCGTCCAGAACCTCGGTCGTGGTCACGGTGCAGCACATCGTGTGGCGCGGGGCCATCTTGATCCCGAAGTAGTTATGCTGGCCCACGGGCTTGGCGCCCCACTGAGATTCGACCGCCCACTGCGCAATCATCAATTGCGCTGGACAGCCGGTTTCGGCTTGCAGCCGAACGGCAATGCGCGCGACTTCTTGAAGCCGCGAATCGCGGTCCTCCATAAAGCACCTCGTTGGTTGTGGATTACAGAATCACCGGAGCGGGTGGTTGCTTCGGCAGAGGCAACGGCCATCCGAACAAGCACAGGTGGTCGTAAGCCCAGAACTTGATCAGCGGGACTGCCGTTCGCTGCGCGGCCTGAAACTCGCGCGCCCACGGCCATGCGGGGTTGAACCAACCCTCCAGATACCGGCAGTGCGCGCGGTCCCAGGAGAGCACCGTGAACGGGTACGAAGCGCACGTCTGCGCCTCATCGAGATTGAAATCGATCCCCCCGTACTGGAATCCCTCGCACAGGAACGTGTCGAACCCGGAGCCAGCACGCGCCTGCCACGCCGGAGGCAGGTTCACGTAATTCAGCAGGCGGCACCGCATCGGATCGTTCACATCCAGGGGCCAGAGGATCTCGAACAGCGTCGCCGGGACCTGCGCCAGCACCGCCGCTTGAACAGCCGCCACGTAATTGCCGAGCCGGGCGCGGAGGAAGTTCGCGTCCACGTACCCGTTGACGCTGGGGTCGTCGTTGGCGGTCAGGAACGTGTGGAGCGCCCGACCAAGGGAGCCCTGCGCGGCAGCCGTGGTGTCGGCGTCATAGAAGCCCATCCCGCTCGCGCCTACGATGTACCACCACAGCACCTCACCGAACTGGAGCCGAGGCGGGAGGCCGGCCGCCGCCATCAGGCCCGCCATCTCCGCGTACACGGAGGCCATGTACGTCTGGACCGCCGTGCCGAACGCGCACATCGAGCTCTTCAGGTTGGCGAAGCCGGTGTCCGTGGTTGCCGGAGTCCCGTCCGGATACCGCTGAATCCACACCGCGCCGTGCGCCGGATCGTCGGGCGGGTTAACCAACTCCTGAGAGAACGACACGACCACGCCGATACCCGCCGCACGGAGCGCCGAGAAGTAATCCGTATGCCAATCGCGGAACGCCCGGTTGACGGGCTGGCTCGCGGTAGGGTCGATGACCCACGTCGGATCGGCCGCGCCGGTGTTCAGGCTTCCACTGACCGTCGCGGTCCCGTGCGCCGTGCTCGTGTCCACGGAGAGCGAGTACTGCCAGTTGACGCCGGTGCTCCGGCATGTGATCGTGAGGACCGCCCCGTTCGCCTCGGCCCACACGCCGACGAGGGTCGCGTTGATGAAATACGCGAAGTGCGCCGCGATGGTCTCCGAAGTGTCCGCAGGGAAGACGGTCTTGCCGATGGCACCGCTCCCAATATGAACCCATATCGTGTCCTGATTCTGCCAAGCCCCGCTGAACGTGATCGTCGCACTCGGATAGTTGCCGCCCGATGCCTTGCGCTGGTTCCACCAGAACACGCCGGCATAGTGGTCGATCTCACCCACCAGCCCGAGCTTCTGGAGATTCCAGATCAACCGTTGCGGCGAGAGCTTATATGTGTTGTCCGTGTCGAAGTCCGTCGCCAGGCCAACGTCCGTGCGCGTCTCCGGCGCGTCGGGCACGTCGGTTAGAACCGCGCATTCGAGGAAATCGAAATAGAAGTACCACCCTCCGCTGTTCGCGTTCTTGTTGCCGGTCATCGAGATCACGATGCTGTGATGACCGGCTGCCACGTTCTGGAACAGGCGCCGCCGCGCGAGCATGCCGGAGCCATAGCAATCGAGCGTGACCGGCGTGCCGCCGTCGAGCGTCGCCTGGATGATGCCGCAATTCGTGTCCAGCCACGTGCCCACGTAAACGTCGTGGGTGTACTGGCAATGCGTCTCGATGGTGAGCGTCCGGGTCTCGGAGGCGGTATACGCCGACCGGATCGCGCGGCCTCTGCTCCAATAGGCCGATACCTTGGGCGTCACGAGCGACGGGTCCTCCCAATAGCCGGCCTGCTTGACCCACGGGTCATCCTCCTCCAGACGCAGGGAGCCAGGCCCGGCGACTTTGAGCGGGCGCACGCCGTTGGGATCGGTGACCGTCCAGTTGGTGACGTTGACGCTCCATTCGGTCGGCGTGTAGGCCACGCTGTTGGCTAGGGCGGGCGCGAACGTGAGCCATACCTTCGTCACGTCTGTCCAGCCCAGCGCACCGAAGTCGATGGTCACATGCCATCGCACGTTGTCGGAGGAGCCGCCAGCAAGTTGAACGGTGGACGGCGAGAAGTACAGGTTCTGGCTGGCGTGCAGCTCGTAGAACGTGACCGCGTTGCCGTCCGCGCCGGGCTCTGCGGTGATCGTGATCTGGTTCCCCGAGGCGGTCGCCGTGAGCGCAACCGGCCCGTTCTGGCTCCAATCCGTCTGGTTGATCAGGGCGGCGAGCGCCGAGGTCACGACGGAGGGATCGAATGCGGTGAGCGTGGCCGGGGCCGATCCGTCCGAACTGGAGACGCTGATGGGACCCTGGATGCCAGAGCGCAGGGTGATCGTAATCTCGTTGCCCTGCGCGCCTCCCGCCGTGGCCGTGCAATTCGGATCGGACGTGGCGATTTGATTGGCGATGTTCGTGGCGATCTGTGCCGCGGTGAGGCTTCCCTGCGCACAGGAGTACGTCGCCGTTCCGATCTGCACCCAATGCGTGTACGTGCTCAAGGTGGCCGAGCCGGAGCCGTCCGAGCTCGACACCGTGATTGGCCCGGCGACACCGCTCCGCAGAGAGACGGTGATCGCGTTGCTCGACGCCGTGGCGGTGCAGTTGGGATCGCTGGACGCGATCTGCCCCGCGATGTTGCTGGCGATCTGCGCGGCGGTGAGGCTGCCCTGCGCGCAGGAGTACTTGGTCGTGGCGATCTGGACCCAATGCACGTAATCGCTGAGGGTCGCTGGCCTGGAACCATCGGAACTGGACACCGTGATCGGCCCGGTGACGCCACTTTTGAGCGCGACGATGATCTCGTTGTTGTACGTCCCGGTCACCGTGGCCGTGCAGTTCGGGTCCGAGGAGTTGATTTGCCCGGCGATGGCGGTCGCGATCTGCGCGCTGTTGAGGCCGTCCTCCGCGACTTGATACTTGTTCGATCCGATCTGCACCCAATGGACGTACATCGTGAGCGTCGCCGACGCGCTGCCATCGGAACTCGACACAACACAATCCGTGATCGGGAGGAGTGTCTTCAGCGTGATGGTAATCTCGTTGCCATACGCCCCGCCCACCGTGGCCGCGCAGTACGGGTCGGTCGAGTTGATCTGCGCCGCGATGTTCTGCGCGATCTGTGCGCTGTTGAGGCCGTCCTCCTGGACGCCATAGATGTGGTTCCACCCGTGCGATTGGGTCTGGATCTGAACGTAGTGGGTGTAATTCGCGTTGCCCTGCCACCACATCGCCTGAACGCAGGATTCGTGGTCACCCTGCCACCACATGGCCTGATCGGTGGACGTGCTAACGCTCTGCCACCACATATCCTGCTCGCAGGACGTCGCGACGGACTGCCAGTAGATATCCTGCACGCAGGAGCTGGTTGCACCGTTGGAGCCAACGGTGTAATCGAAGGCCCGGTTCTGATACCACAGCGTCACGCGATCCGTGGCGGTCGGCGTGCCCACGTTGAGCGTGAACGTGCCCGACGCGCCGGTGCGGCCGGAGGGTCCGGTCGCCAGAGCCGAGAGAGAGTGCTGGAGCAGGTTCCCGCTCTCGTCATAGGCGTTGATGTACGCCCAATCGATCCACGGCCAGCGCTTCGACTCGAACGTTTGGACGCCCTGGAACTGGATATCGAAGTCCAACTTCAGGCCGGTGATATTCCCATCCGGCAGGTAAGAGAATCGCGGGTGGCCGAAAGGATCGTCCTTCTGGAACAGCACCAGGACGGCGAAGTCGGCCTGATCCCGGAACACGCCGGAGAGGTTGAAGCCGGTATCCGAGGCGCCCCAGAGCGCTGCGGCGGCACCAAAGCCGTCGAAGCCCTGGAGGTGCATGGTCCGGTGAGGCTGGAACTTAAAAATGGGGTCCATCAGGCGTAAACAAAGACCGTGAGGTCGGTGCCGGGATACGTGGTCCCAACCGAGGTGATCGCGAGGCGCACGTTCGTGCTGGCCGGGATCGGCGCGAGCGCGTCAATCACGTCGGACGTGGCCACGACCGACTTCTGGCCTGCCGGGATCGTCAAAGTGATCCACGGGTCGCTCGCGGTGCCAACGTAAAGCGAGAACGTCAGATCCGCGCCCACCGGCGCGGACTTCACGTAAGCCTTGATCGCGCCAGGCGTGAAGTCGTTGTTGAGATAGAATGCGGGCGCGGCATCGGACTGGATGCCCAGAACCCCGGCGACCGGCAGAATGAAGCCTGCTTGGGCCTCTCCCTCGGCACCATAAATCCAGTCCTCGCGGATCGGGTTGTCGCCGTCCGGAGACTCATTGCCGTTGGAATCCACGGTGAAGCCCGCGATCACAAGAGGCTGATCGACGAAGTTGTCGGTCGGCACGTTCAGCGTAACCGCGTGCGACGGATCGGCATTGCTGATGGCCGTGGAGTCGGCCACGTAATCCCACGCCGGAGCCTCTACGATCCAAACCGACGTGGTATCGAGCGTCAACGGCAGATCCCAGGACAACTGCGTCTGGGTGTTGCCCGTGATCTTGCGGAGCTGGCCGCGCCCGGTCCCGGCGATCACGCGCAGGATGTTGCCGACCTCGGCGCCCGGCGTCATGCCGTCCGCATAGACCATGTTCTGGCAGCCGGAGTCGGTGATCTGCGTCGGGTTGCTGGTATTAGCGGCATCGGCCTTGAAACGGATGACGATGGTGTCGTTCTTCTGGACCGACAATTCGGGATGGCCCGTGGTCGTCGGCGAGGGTGTCACCGTAAGCGTCCCGGTCGTCTTGTCGTACCCGGTAATCGTAAAGCTCACAAATGGCGTGCTGCTCTCGGGCCGTCCGATGACCGATACGATCCGTCCCACCGGGCTGAAGGTCGTGTTCGGGTTGATCAGCTCGTTGCAAACGATGGTGCTGGCGGTCACGTTGTCCACGTTCACGCCGACGATCCCACCATGGATGAGGTGCTTCGCCTTGATCCGGATCTTCGAGACATAAGGCGAGGGCAACGCCCATGTGGATCGCGCCAGAGGCCCGTTGATCGTGATCGAGGTGGGCGTATAGGTGTTGCCCGTGCCGGCAGTGAGCACATCACCCTGCTGCCAGCAGATCAGGTCGTCCTGTGTCGCGATAAAGACGGCGTACCGCGCCAGGCCAGCCACGGAAGGCCACGTGATGTTCGAGAGCGTGATCTGGTTCGTATTGGCGCCGGCCGGCGTCTGGACAATGGCAATCCGCGAGGGCGTGGACGGAAGGCCGTTCGAGTCGATGGCGCACAGGGCAATCCGGAACGTCGCGCCACCAGGGAGGGACCCGCCCGTGGTGCTCTGCGAGATGGTGCCGATCACAGGCCCACCGGCACCGGTCGGGCTGAACTCGTTCACCGGGAGATTGCCAGTGATCGCCAGCGACGCGAGCGCGCTGCCATCCGCGAGGGTCGTGTACGTCTGGTCGCAGTCGAACGTCCATTCGCCAGGGAATAGCGCATCGTTGGCTGGCGCTTGGATCTGGTACGGCGCCCACATCGGCCCGAGGGGAATGGCATAGACCATGCCCGGCAGAGGATCGGGCGTCACGTCCTGGGGCTTCGGCCCGGTCGTGAGGTCGTACATCGAGGGCGTGACCGTCTTGGCGGTAATGTCGATGGACCAGTCCTTCTTCAGTCGCCAGGAGAGGATGCGGAAATCGCCGGCGCCGCCAGGCACGTCCGGATGCGTCATCGAGACGACCTGGCCCACCTCCGTGTTGAGGGCCAGGATTGTCGTCTGCCAATAGGCGTTCCGCGCGTTGCGCCACTCAGTCGCGTTGATGCCGCCGATCTCCTCGCGCGTCCGGACGGCGGCCAGGCGCAAGGCCTGCGAGAGCGTGCCGCAGCCCACGAGGTGCTGGGGCGCGCTCAAGGGTGCGCCGGCGCGGCCGTAGTAGGCTGCATGGGTCTTATCGCAGTATTCGGCGGTGTTGGCCTGATACTGATACGCCTGGTCGGCGAACGAGACCACCAGCTTCTCGAAGCCCGCCTCGATCGGCTCCAACCGGAGGGACTGGAACAGGATATTCCCAAGCGTAAACGCCTCGACAGCCGAAGCGTTGATCCGGCAGCCGAGCTTCAGTTTGCCGAATTCAAACGTGAAGTAACCGAGGCCGCAAGCGAGGACTTCGACGAGCCAGTCGCGGAACGGCTTCTGCGAGGCCAGGACGCCCTGAAACCGGAATTGCTTCTCCAGCCCCGTCCCAACAATGGGCGTCACGTAATTGTCCGCGATCTCGGCGGTGCCGCTCCCGTCCCCCGCGTAGAGGGAGGGAAGGACAATGTTTGCCAGTTGGCTCGCCGACCCCGCGCCAAACAGGCCAAGCGTGCGGAGGAAGCAATTCACCGCGATCCAGAACGGGTTCGTCAGGCCATTCGCGAGCGTGCGGTTGCCGTTCTGGTCCCAGGTCCACCCCGCGAGGCCCTGCGAGATCGGCACCTTCATCTCGTGCTGGTCCGTGGTCGTCGGCTGGACGCCGGACGCCTTGGTGCGCCGGACCTCTACGAACGCGGTGCCGGCCGCCATCTCCGGCCCCCACTTCTGCGGCGTGCCGTCGCCGAGCGAGAACGAATCGTGTGTCAGGTCGCAGGGGTCGTTGCCGGTGACCTCGCGCAATCCCATCGTCGGCTGGTCCTTCACGACGTTGAGGCTGCCGTCAACCTGGAATCCCTGCGGCGTCTGGCCGTCCAGCATCGGCGCGATGATATAGCGGTAGCCGTCCGCGTTCGTGTACACGAGCATCCCCGTGTACGATCCGATGGGTCCGGCGCCCACGATACCGAGGGCGTCATAGTAATCAGACTCATCCCGGCCCGCGGCGATCATGCAGTTGACCCAGAAGGCCTTGCCCGGATCGCCGTCGTCGTTGCACCAGATTTCCTGGAGCGCATTGCCCCAGATGGTGTCGGAGATGATCGACGTGGCGGTCACCGTGCTGCGCCCGATTCCCCACAGCCCGGTCGAGTTGTCCTTGATGACGACGCCCTGCGGTTCCGCGGGATGGCCGCCGAAGTACTTGGTCATGCCGTGCGCTTGGCAGCCGCCCGGACACTTATACGTGCCGTCCGGGTTCGTGCCCTGCGACGGATCGAAGACGGAATCGAAATAATAGTCGCAGGAATTCGGATCGCCGCCGCTACCCTGCGTGGCATAGGGACAATTCACGCCGTCCCTGAACATCTTCCAGCACTGGCGCGAGATCGCGCGCACCGGGTACATTTGCGTGATCTGGTAGAGGCCATCGGAGCACCGGACGGTGAACTGCGGGCTGCCGTCCGACGTGTAGCTCACGATGAACCCCTTCCAGAGCTGGATCACGGTGTTGGAGTTCACGTGCAGGAGGCACAGGTCGATAGACGCGAACTTCAAATCCGTGTCGTTGGCCAGCGCAGTCATCACGCGGTCGGCATTGCCGAACGTGAACTGCACATTGTCGGCGGTGCCCTTGATGTCTTGCGAAATGATCGTGTCGGAACCAGGCTCGCCAAGGCCCAGCACGCGCGGCAGGTACGTTTGGCTCATGGCCGGCCAGCCCATCGCCGACTTGACCGCTCCGCTCGCCTGGTCGGACAGCGTGCAACGCCGGTCCGAGAGCCAGATATCCGGCACCGCCGCCTCGCGGACGCGGATGTGGATCAACGGGATGATCTGCTGGACCTGCGATAGCAGCGCGGTCTGGAGCGTTGAGGACGGGAAACGCAGGCACGTGCTGTTGACCTGATAGGTCGGCCCGCTGGTGGGCACTTCGATGAAGTTGAAGCCGGTCTGGCAGGCGTTGGCGAGGTACTGGATCGAGAGCGGTGCGTACTCCCACGTCACGAGCGTCGGTGTGGTCGTCTCGGCCGAGGCACGCGGGCTGCTGACCTGCACGGGACTCGGCACGTTGTACGTGAACGCCTGCCACGCGCCTTGCAGGCCTTCCCAGAAGGACACCAGCGAGTTCCGGTCGCGCTTCGAGAGGTGCTGGCGCCGGAAAGCGAACTTCCGCGGGCCCAGGCCCACGGCGAAACGCTGCTCGGCCTTGGCATCCAGCTCGCCGAAGCGATGCACGACGACTGGGCGGTCCTGGGTGAAGCCGTAGCCGAAGTCGCTGGCGAGCGGGAATACGAGCGTGTTTTGCAGGCCGATACCGCCCGTGGATAGGGCAAGGCTCGGCACTGTAATTCTGCCAATGGTGTCGGACATGGGATCAAGCGACTTCGATCAATTCGAGGTTCTGTACGTCCGTGCGCGCGAGGCCGGTGGTCTGCTGCCAGTTGTTCCGGAACACTACGGTGTACCGGCCCGTGGTGGAGTTACCGGTGGGATCGTATGCGCCTTCGATCAGGTTGTAGAAAAGGAACGGGACAACGCCGCCCTGCTGGCCATCCCAAAAGCTCTTGAGCGCCGAGGCCTTGGTCGCATCCAACCGCTGCGAAACCTTGAACGTGCGGCGCGAGCTGCTGGCCAACTGCGAGCGCTGGACCGTTCCGTCGTGATACTGCGCTTGCAATTGGACGAATTCCCGCGACTCGGAGAACGCGGTGCAGAGCGCATAGGGCATGACCCCACTCGGAGCCGCCGCTTGCAGGTTGCCAGGCACGCCTGTTTTTTCTCCTTGTGTTCTAGCGCCCACCCAAGGGTTGTATGGGTCGAAAGGACCACGACGATGCCGAGTTACAAAGATCAGGTGCTCAACGAGTGCTGGCGAATCGCTACCATCGCGAGGGCGATGGCCGAAGCCGCCGAGCGTCAATTCATGGCGCCCATCGACGACCCAGAATTCGAGACCGGCGACGGAGCCGATTACGCTGGCGGTATGCGCGTCCTGCGCATTCAGATCGAGCGCGTGGCGGCGCGCACCGAGGGCGTCGATCCGATGTTGGACGAGTCCCTGCATGAGTACCAGATGCGGGTGCTGCGGACCGGCTTGCAGAAGGACCGGCCCGCCTTGTTCATCAACTGATTACCAACCCCGGTTGCTGAATCATCGCGGAGTTCTGGAGGCGCCCGTTGCTGGAGGCGCCCGCGCTCGACCACTGGGCCTGCACGAACTCCGGCGTCACGACCTGGCCGGCGACGAACTGCGCCGCACCCTGGCCCGAGATATTCACTTGGAGAGACATCGGGGAGGGGTTCGGATAAAGGCCGGTCGGATAGCCACCAAGGACCGGCAGATTGCTCTGGAACGTGTACGGCATGCCGTTCACGTAACTGGCCTGCTGGTACAACCGCCCGTTCATTTCGGCGAGGCTCCCCGATTGCGGCGTCGTCGCCGACAACGGCATGTGCTGGCTCGTCCCCTCGGAGTACAGCATCAACATCTTCCGCACGTCCGGGTCGCGGACGGCGATGCTCACATGGCCGGCGTACTTCTGCTGCGCGATCTGCACGATTTGCTTGGCCATCTGGTTGTCGATGCTGACCGAGTAAATCTGCTTCACGAGGCGCTTGGCCTCGTTGATGGGGGACTCGACGCCGAACAGCTTTTCGAACATGGCAACTTCGAAGCCAAACGACGCGCCAGCCGCCGCGCCCAAGGGACCGGCGATCTGGTCGCCAATCAACGCGCCTCCGGCCGCCGCCTCCGCAGCGCCGCCCCAGGTTCCGCGCCGGTCGCCGGTCAGGCCGCCCAGGGCGAGCGATACACCAGCCATGCCCGCCATGGGCGAGGTCGCCGCGCCCTGAATGCCACCCGCGATCACGCCGCCCGTGGTCCAGGGGTAAGCGTTCCAAGCGTCCTCATTCCAGACCGACCCCTTTAGATTCGACAAAGCGTCCTTGAGGGCCTTCTGGTTGAACACGCCTTTGGACACGAACTTGCCGCCCTGCCCACCCGTCACCATCTGGTCGATACGCTCAACCTCGCTCTGGGGGACGCCGGTTTTCGCCCAAGCCCAAGGCGCGGGTGTATAGCCGCCCTCCGGCGCGAGCGCCGGCCCGCCACTGGCCACAGGACTATAGCCGCCGCCAGCCATGATGTTGATCATGCTGCTGGCACCGCCCCCGCCGCCCATCGGAATCTGGATCGTGCCGACGCCGGGAATCGAAAGCGGGTACGCCATCCGGCCGCCACTGAACATCGACGACAGCAGCCACCGGAACATCGTGGCGTTGCCGTTGAGCGCGCCGGTCAGGTTGTCGATGCTGTGCTTCAGCGTGTCGGCTTGCGGGATGACCGCCTCGCCCCTGTGGACGACCGCCAGGCCGGTGCTAGCGATGGTGCCGCCCTCGTCATGCTGCGGCAGTTTGGACACATCGACCCGCGACCAGTTGGTGCGAGGATACTGCTCCTTGAGCCACGCGATGATATCCCCGCTGGTAACCTTGAGCTTCCTGGCGGCATCGGCCACACGCATGGCTTGGCCGCGATAGAGAACCTTTTCGTTCCAATCGAAGTTGGTCTTGAGCCACGGGTACAGCTTGTCCAGCTTGATGAACGCCTGGTGGGTGGTCTCAGGCACGTCCACCGGAGGACCGATGTACCGGCCCAGGTCGTCCAGTTCCGGATCGCGGGCGGCGCGGATCTTCGCCCACGTCTCCGCGCTCTTGAGGCCGCCCTTGTGGCCCGACGCGACGTGCATCTCGTGCGTCATGCCCCAGTCGTCGCGCCCACCCTCCTTGTAATACCAATCGGTTTGTGGATCGCGAACGCCACGCGGACCCCTTCTGGCCATGTACTCCAGGTCGCGCGGGCCGCGTACTGAAGCCTCCAGGGCACCGGGATTGAGGCGCTGCACAATGGCACGGTGGACCTTGCGGTAAACGTCATCCGTGAGGCCGCCGCCCCAAGTCTCATCGACGAGGTTGATCTGGCCGTCACCGGTGATGTAGGCCCGGCCACGGATCACACGATCAAACGCCCTGCCAACAGACGGCAGGCCGATCCTCTCGAACCAGACCGCGTGCGGCTCCGCATGCCCACTGGACGAGAAGCTGGAAAGACGGATATTGCCCGTCTTGGGATTCACCGCCCACAGCCCGCTCTTTACGATGTCCTCCTCATGCACGAAGATGCCCTCGGGCCACATGAGCGCATCGCGTTCCGCCAAACCGCGGCTAAGCCCCATTCCGGGCGGTCCAATCGGTATCACGCCCTGAAGAATACCTTCACGTGGCGGCGGCGTTGCTGCGGCGGCGCCGCCCACCAACAACGACATGATCGTATTGCCGACGCTCAAACCCTCCGGCCCGCCCAGCGCCGCCAGGCCAGCGGGCAGGGCGATGTTGAATAGGCCCATGGTGGCCTTCAGCAATGCCGCATCCGTCTCCGGCCCGTAGTGCCCCACCAGGCGCGCATTGGGGCCGAGGCCCATGTTGCGCAGATTGGTAAGCGGGATGACCAGCTCCGGCCCCGCCTCTCCGACAATCGTGGGGCCACTCGTGATGCCGCCCTCGGCGAATTTCGGCAGGGCCGACCTGCCCATTGACGCGGGCGCTGAGAACGCGGGCAGGGGGAGGCCGGCGATACCGGGGATGCTCGGCGCGGCAAACATCGGCATGCCGATGCCCATGAACCCGGCCAGCACTGCGGTCAACATCGCCACGGCCGCCGAGTTCTGCGCCGTGGCGGCAGTATTGAGGTCCGTCGCAGCCTTGACCGGGTCCTTGCCGCCGAACATGCCCTTGAACATGCCGCCAATGCCGCCGACCAGCGGTTGAATGGCGTTGGCGACAATCCCGCCGAAGCCTTCCGTGATCGGTGCGAGGATCGCCTCGCGAAGCGTGTTGCCCAGTTGCTTCGCGAAGTCCTGAGGCTTGGTGAGCAGCGTATGGAAGAGGCTGGAGGCCTCCTTCTGGATCTGGTCCACCTGCCGCTGGGTCTCTTCGGCAGCACGCTCGGCCGCCTGCGCGCGCTTCTCCTCCAACTCGTCCTGGGCCGCCGCGATGTCCGTATAGAGTTGCTTCTGCGCCTCGGCGGCCAGCACCATGCGCTTCGCGGTGTCGTCCTCGCGCCGGATGCGGTCCACCTCGATCTGCGCCAGCTTGAGCGCAAGGTCCACGCGGATCTGGTACGCCTCCTCGGGCGTCCCGGCCTGCTTGACCTGCATGTTCGCGTGGCGCCGCAGGGCCTCCTTCTGCGCCTGCACATCGATATCCTGGATGCGCTCCTGCGCTTTGAAAACGTCCTCCCACTCCTTCAACTGCTCCTTGGTGGGCAGGAACAACTCCAGGAACTTCCTCTGCTGATCAACGCGACGCTTCTGGTCGTACTCCTCGAACTTCTCCCAGGAGTCCTTGAGGATCTTGCCCGCCTGCTCGTCGGCAGACTTGCGGATGGCCGCGATCTGCTCCTCGGTCGCCTTTAGCTGGACCGCCTGCTTCAACAGCAGATCGCGCTCGTAGTAAATCTTGCCGATGGCGTCGAGTTCGGCCTCATCGCCCTTCTTGATGAACGCCTGGGCTTCCGTCAGGAACTTCTTGCGCTCCGTCTCGGCGTCGAGCGACGCCTTGGCGCGTGCCTCGCGGCCCTGCGCCTCGACCAGCCTCTTGTTGAGGTCGGAGGCCTCCGTCTTGGTGAGGGGGTGCTCGGGTTGGAACAATTGCTTCCGGTAGTTATCAACGTCCTTCTTGGCCTGCTGGTACGCCTCCTCGATCCCGTCGTGCGTGCCGAAGTACCGGGCGCGCAGGCCGTCCACGTAAGACTTGCCCTGCTTGAGATCAGTGCGGCGCGTCGCCTGCTCGGCGGCATCGAGTTTGCGCTGAAGGTCGTCGATCTGCTTCTGGAGCGCGTCGGCCTTCTTCATGCGATCCAGTTCTTCCCGGGTCGGGGCGAGCATCTGCACCCAGCCGAAATTGCCGGTGAGATTCTCCTTCTGCTGCCGCAGGTCCGCGATCTGGCGCTCGATCAGTTCGCGGTCGCGCATAATGCCGGGCGCGAGCTTCTCCATCTGCGCTTGCAGGCTGCGGTGCGCGCTCCTCGACATGCGGAGGCCCAAATCGCCGGACTCGGCCAGCACGCCAGGCTCGCCACGCATTCTGCCAATCGCCGCGGCGTCCTGTCGCGCCTGTTCCTCCTCGCGCCGTTCACGCGCTTCGTCCCCGGCCGGGGTGATGTTATTCAGGAACCATTCGGCGGCATTGCCGATGAAGTTGATGGGGATGACGATCCCTTCCTTGAGCTTCCGGATCAGCGCATCCCACTTCGTTTCAAGCTGCGCCACTTCGCGCTGGTACTCCATGAAGCGCCGGATGTCGTCCTCGTCGGGGCCGAATCCCTGCTCCTTGGCGATTCGCAGGTTCTCGTTCAACTCCGTCATGAACGGAATGGCCTCGATGCCCACGCGCTTGAACAGATCCATGGCGGCGGCATCGCGCTGGAGGCCTTCGGGCAGCTTATCGAGGCCCTCGGAGATCTCGACCAGGATCTCGGCGGTCGGCTTCATGTCGCCACTGGCGGTGCGCAGCTCGATGCCCATGCGCTGCAGCGTGGCGCGCGCCTTCTCGCCCTCGCGCGACGTGTCGTCGGCGGCCTGCGACAGACCACGCATCAGGCGCTCGACGATGGAGATGTCCTGGCCGACCGCCTTGGCCGCGAAACTGAACTGGCCGACCTCCTTGGCGGTCAGGCCAGTGCGCAACTCCGCATCCTTGACCTGCACACCATAAGCGCCGAGGCTCTTGGCCGCCTCCCAACCCGCCGCTGCCAGCGCAGTGAGGACCCCGACGCCGACCCCGAGCGTCGCGCCCATGCCGCCTACTTTTTCCATCAAGCCGGCCGCAGCTTCCTTGGCGCCGTTGAGCGGATCGCGGATCATCTGCTCGATCCGCTTGCCGAAGCCTTCGAGACCACCGCCCTCTTTCTTCTGCTCGACGGCGATCATCTTCTCGTAGGCGGCGCGGACGCGATTGACCATGCTCTCTTCCACGCCGAGCTTCTGGATCAGGCGGTCCCGTTCGGCGACGAGGCGGTCCACGCCGGTCTTGCCGTACGCGGCGGCCTGCTTCTCAACGGCCTGCGTCAGGCGCTCCAGGGAGTTGCGCTGTTTATCGTTGACCTTGACCAGCAGGTCAGCCATCCGCTCCAGCGACTTCTGCATCCGGTCGCCGGCGCCGACGACACCCTTCTCCCACGACTCCACGTCCTTGTTGGCCTGGACAATGGCTTGGTGGATGCTGCGCGGATCGACTTCGAGGACGACCGATTCCTGATCCATTTATTTAAGCGGCTGTCCGACGCCGAGTCGGTCGATGTGGAGTAATCCTGCTACTATGCGGAGAAATGCCCGATAACGAAGAGGAACCCCAAGAGGAGTTCGAAGAAGAACCGGAGGGTGAACCACCTTCGGGTTTCGACGAGCTGCTATTCGCTCTTGCTGAGGCGCTTCGGAGCAAACGCTCAAAAGAGGCGATAGCGAACCTCATTGAGCAATACGCTCGCGAGATGCCCATTGCAGCCAAGCGCAAGCACCGTGCGATGCTGTGGTCATACGGATTCACCGTGGTCGTTGTCGCTGCTGTCGGCGCGCTTGGCTATCTAAAAGTCATCACGAATGAGACTACGGGCACTTTGCTTGGAGCAATTGTTGGTGCTCTCTTTTACGGGCGACGCTCAAACTGAATTACGCCGCCTTTCTCACGGAGATTACTCGCGCGGTGCGCAAGACCGTCTTGATGGCCGCGACCATGACCTGACGGTCCTTCGGAGAGATGCCGAACGCGCGCTCGCGCAGGTTGTTCACGTGCGCGATCAGGTCTGCGTTCGGATCGATGAAACCGATTACGCAACGGTTCTCGCTCGCCTGCTTCACCTTCAGTGCGCGCAATGTGTGGCCCGTCCAAAACCAATCGCGGAACGGCTGGAGACCGCGCGCGGATTTGTAATCCGGATACCCACGATGGCCGTTGCGCCCCGGCTTCAACGGCTTTGCCTGCTGATCGTTGACGTTCAGACCCTTATGGAGACGGTCCTTGATCGAATCCACCACCACGTTGCCGATGGCCAGCATGTCCTCGGACGTGAACGGCCCAAGGACAAAACGGGCGCGCGTGATCTTGGCCTGGAACGGCATGGCTTCAACCGACGCGGACGCGGCTGATCGGCACCACCAACTGGCGCTTCTGCGGGGGCACCACGGCAGTCTTCATCTGGATGTTCTGGATGCCGACGATGGCCAGATGCAGGAGGCTGCCGCAGGCGGGGCAGGCGACCTGCTTCGGGTGCTCGATGACGATGGCGGTGCTGCCGACGCCGGACGAGAAGCGGATCTGGGGGTCGATTTCCATCTCGACGGGCGTGCCGCACATGGCGCAAGGCGGGGTGGGGTTCATTCAGTTGGCCTCGGTAGTTGGATTTGGTTGTTGTGAGCCTGCTCCCGCTGGTAGCGGTCGCGTTCTTCCTTGAGGATCTGGAGGCCGCGGACCTCTTCTGCGGTCACGTCGCTCCACGGGATCGAGAAGTGGGCTGCGTCGAACTCCAGCTCGAGGACCCGCTCAAAGAGGCGGCCGGACGCCGAGTGCGAGCGCACGTAATCCAGGTCGTCCAGCCGGCAATGCGAGCAGCGATTGATTGTGTACTGCACGGAGCCGCAGTGCGGGCAGGCGCCAGGCGCGTTGGTATCGCCAACGGTGCGCTGGTGCCCGCACTTATCGCAGGTCACATCGTTGGCATCCGGGCACCCGCGCGGGCCGTGCGCGCCTCCATCGCAAAGGTCCTCCTGGCGGATCGAGCGATGGACGAGGAGCCGGAGAGGGACCGGATGCGGCCACTCGTCCGGCCCTAGGAGTTTGGGTCGAGCGAGGGGTCCATGTCCTCGATGGCCTGGACCAGTTCGACCACGACCGCCGATTTGTGGTGCGGCGGCACGTCGGCGGCCTTGTAGCCATCGGCATAACCCTCGATCTTGCTCACCGTCGAATCGTACAGATCCATGGCAGGCTCGATGCGGTAACGCAACTCCTCCTGGCCATGAGGCAGATCGGTAGAGGAGACGACCGTGCGGCGGTACACGGTGATATCCCGCTGCGTCGGGATTTTCATCGTGTGAACGGTGTCGCCGAACGGCGTCTTGAGCGTGATCTGGTACTCGTCGCCCACGCGCTCGCAGCCGGTCACGTCGCAGAACGTGAGCTTCGAGATCGCATTGCCGGCCTCGAACTCGTCGAACTCCGGGCCGTCCTTGTCCAACCGGATCTGGTTGAACAAGGCGAGATCGGCCTTGGGATTCGAGACGTACTCCGTCTGCGACTTGCGCCGGCCGATGGTGCGCCGGATCGACTTCTGCTGCGCCAGACGGCCCAGCATCTCCTCGGTGGTCGGGAGGCGAACGCGGGCCGTCTTGGGCGGGTTGGGCACGCGAATGGCGATGCCCTCGTTGGGAATGCTGCCGTACATAGATACTCCTGGGAGTGGATTTACTGCGCGATACCGGAAATGCCGCACTTCGTCGTGACCGACAGCACCGTGTTCTGGGTGGTGTTGTACTGGGGCGCGCCGGTCACGGTCACCGCCACGATGCCATCGGCTTCGGCGTTCTCGACGATCTGGAACGCCATCTGCGGGAAGCTGAAAGACACCGAATTGCCCGCGTCGTGCTGGACGCTGAGCGTCGCCGTGCCGGTGGTCTGGTTGACGAGCGTGTTGTACTCGGTCGATCCCGAAAGCAACCGCGCGGTGAACTGGAACGACGGCACGCGGGCGCCGATTTCCAGGCGGCCGCGGACCTGGAGGCCATTCTGCAAGCCGGAGCCGGGGAAGAATCCCGCGTTCAGGAGGAGGTTGTTCTTCCAGCCGATGCTGCCCGACAGAATGCGCTTCGTCGCCACGTAATCGACGCCGTTGACCGACAGCGACATCGAAGCCGCAAGCATGTTGTTCTCGGTCGTGAGCGCCGGCACCGTGATGCCCGAAGGCGTGGTCAGCAGGCCAGAGCCGACCCAGTTGACCGTCATCTTCGAGGAGGCGCGGCCAGGCCCGTAGTTGAACTGATACGTGAAGTCTTCGATGGCGCAGCCGACATAAAGATTATCGACCGCGCTGCCACCGCCCTCGGCAACCTGCTCGACCACCGAGAAGTACGGCAGCTCGATGGTGGTGCCGGGATCGATCGGCACGATGGTATAGGTGTAGGGCGCGGACGAGCCGGTCATCGTCACGTTGCCAAGAGCATAAGCGGTTGCCCAGGTCACGAATTCCGCGCTGGCGTACTTCTCGATGCGGTTCGCGACGTCGTAGTGCGACGGGAACGTCTGGAAGATGAACTCGTTCTGCTTGCCGATTTCGGCAGCGTCGTTCTCGAACACCGGCTTCGGCGTCGTGACCGTGGTGTCGATCTTCTTCAGGCGCAGGAACGTGGACCCGGCAGTCGAGATGTTGGTCTGCTTGTTCTTGCCGAGGCCCAGGATGAGTTGCTGAATTCTCGCGGCCATGGATTTACTCCTTCACCTGCTGGTAGCCGAGGCCCATGATCGGAATGAGCTTCTCGGGGACGGCATCGACCTCCTTGATGTCGCCAGTGTGGGGGTGGCGCAGCCGGACCTTGCCGGGCGCGGGCGGGGCGGCGGGCGCTGCGGCCTGCGCCTCCAACTTCTCGATGGCCGCCGCCACGTCGGCCATCTCTTGCTTCAGATCAGGCATCAGTTGTCTCCAATCTCTGGTATGACCAGCGTGCCCACGAAGCGGTCCTGCAAGTCCTCGTCGAGCGCGTGGGCGACGCTCGGCGTGTCCATGATGTCGAGGCCGGGATAAAGGTGCATGTACCGGATACCAACCGGGCTGCCAGCGGGAGGCTGGTTGCAAAGGATCGACCACAGGTCCTCGTACCCGACTGGCTCGCTCAGGCCGGCCGCGTTTCCCATGCGGAAATACACGTTGAAGCGGTGCTTCCAAATGGTCTGGCCGTCGAAATTCCCGCCCTGCGTGCCATCCCACGCCACGAGCATCGAGGGCGCGGGCATTTTATAAATCCGCTGCGCCAGGCGGTAATCCATGCCCAAGCGGTAATGGAAAGCCTCGATCCGGCAAACCGGGCTCTGACCCTCCAGCACGGTCATCGCGGCGGCCAGATCCGGAATCGTCTGGAGCACGCCGGCGATGGCATCCACAATAGGCGATGCGTTCAGCATTACGTGGTCCTGAGCTTCAAAACGGCGCCGCCCTGCACGTCCACCGCGACCTCCAGCACGTCGTACACGACGCCGTTGATCGTAATGGTGTCTCCATGCTGCGGCGGCGGGCTGATGTTGGCGAACCGGACGAATAACCGAACCACCGAGGTGCCCTGAACGCTGCCGGGGACGTAATCTTCGGCTATCGCCGGAGTCTGAATGATGCCGGTGATCTGCTGCGGCCCGGAACCATCCTGCGGGGTGAACGTGACCGGCGTGCCGAAGGCTGCGATGCAAGCCGTGTCCATCGCGTTGACAAGATCGGCGAACGCCATGCTATTGCGCCGGGGTGATGAACAGCGTGCCGCCCGAGGCGACCTGGAGTACCGCGATCTTGTCCGTCTGGGCGATCACGAAGTTCTCGGGCATCTTCGCCGGCAGGAACATGTTGGTGGCGGTCGCCGTAGGGTTCGAGCCGATGGCGATATAGCAATCCGCGGTCGCCACCAGGCGCACCACGTCCGCGCCAATCGGCGCAGCCGTGGCGACCGAGGAGGACCCGATGGCAAGGGTCTGGGTGGTGCCGGGATTGAGCGCCGGGAAAGACGCCCGGTTGAGGCCAATGGTCCTCATGGCGCTACCCCAGCGTCAGCACCGAGTACCAGACTGTCACGATGGCCGTGCCATTGCCCGACGCGAACGCAGCGGTCGCGTTGGTGATGTCCAGGCCCAAGTTGATCGCGGTCTGGAGGTCGATAGCGGCGCTGGTGTTCGGGCCGAGGTACTGCACGTCATCGGAGGCGGCGTTGATCACGCTGGCGGCCACGCTGCCCGTGTGCGGCGTGATCGAGGTCCCGTGATACTGGAACGTGACGGCGCCGCCGCCCGAGAACTGGCTGCTCCCGTGCTTGAACTGGAACGCGATGGCGTCGATGATGAGCACCTTGCCAGCGCCCGGCGCCGGCAGAATGCTGACCGGCGTGGTCTTCATCGCCTGAATGTTCGCCGCCGTCAGCGTAACCGTGGCGACCTGCTGCACCAGCGGGTTCAGGGCGGCGCTGCCAATGTTCTTGAGCGTGCTGCCGTCGCCCTGAAACTGCGGCGCGTTAATTGCGGTTTTGTGGATTTCGAGAGCCATCCTTCTTCTCCTTTCCCGCTCTGTGCGGGGCGGCGGGCTTCGCATGCTGCGGAGGCTGCTGCCGCCCCGATTTGAGCAGCGCGATTTCCAGATCCGGCCACGGGCCCACACGACGCTGCTCGTACATCTGGCGGGCGCGCATCATCTGGAACTTGTTGGCCGGGTCAGGGGCCGGGTACTCGTCGCCTACGTTCGGCGGTGTCCACCCGCCCGAGAGCGGGCGCAGCACGTAAAGCGGCGGCACGCCGTCCTTGGTCAACTGCGCCCAGTTGGGTCTGCGGTAAAACGCCATGGCTACACCGCCGAGATGACGTTGTTGAAGAAGAAGCCGCAGTCCTTCGAGACGATCCGCATATCGAACGCGGAATCGATCTCCACGCGGTCGCTGGCGAGGTGCTCCATGCGGAACGTCTTAATCCGCAGGCCGGCGCCGCCCGTGCTGCCGATCAGGCCGGTCCAGTTGAACGTGTACCCGGCGCTCGGGGTCATCAGACCGGCGTTGCGCGGCCGGTAGAACAGCGCGGCCGACAGCCCGCCGATGAAGGAGTTGGACTCGGTCCCGCCCTCGGCGGCCGTGTTGTACACCGAATCCATCACGAGGACCTCTTCCAGTTCCAGGATCTCGGCGATGATCCGGCGCGTCGCCATGGCCGGATTGGGCGCCGTCTGGCCGTACTTGGTACGGTCGATGAAGTCGGGGTGATCGACCAGCTTGTCGAACACGGCGCGCGAGAACACGCCGATGTTGGCCGTGAACCCGCCCGAGTTCAGGCGCATCTGGGTCTTCGCGTGGCGGATGTCCGTGATAGGAGCCGACGTGGCGTAATCCCAATACATCACGTGCGTGCTGTCGGCGGTCGCCTGTCCAGCGACTTCGCCGGTCCACACACCGGACTTGAAGAACGTGCCAGCCCAGACGTTCTCACGGCGGATAAGGGCCTTGTTCGTCAGAAAGATAGTGGCATCGCGATCCGGCGACAGCGGGGTGTCGCTGTTGGCGCGGATCTGGTCGTCCACGTCCTTGTGGAGCGCCCAGACGTTGCAGCTATACGTGCCCGTCGAATCGAGCCCGTAGCCGGAGCCGGCAGACTCGGTCGCGATGGCGCGCAACTGCATTTCGTCGCGGTTGAAGTCGGCGCGCTTATACGTGTAGTACAAGTCGCTCTTCATCTCGACGGGGATGCCGGGGAACGCGCGGTCGGCAACAAACTCAACGCCAGCCGCCTCCTGGCTGTAAGCCACCGAGATGTTCGTCAGCGGGCGGTTCACGTGAACGTCGCCCAAAGTCGGTTGAGGCATTTACTTGTTTCTCCTTCCCAAAAACAAAAGCCGCCCGTTGCCGGACGGCTGGGTGCTGCTTACTGCTGGGGGACTGCTGGCGGCTACATCTTGTAAGCGCCGATGAGCAGCGCGGGAATGATGATGCCCGCACCGCTGGACGAGGCCAGGGCGCGCGCCCGCACAAAGTTGCCCGCCGAGGCGGTAACGCCGCGGCCGCTCGCATCCGGCGTCAACGGGTCGCCCGCCGTGACTGCGGCGCCGGTAACGAGCTTGGTAACGCCCAGGATCGCCAGTTCTCCCTGGACGCCCTGCCCGTTCGGCTTGTCCTGAAGTACGCCATCGGCAACCGCCTGGGCCGAAGGCACCGCGAGCTGACCATTGGAGTTCACCACCATGAAGCAGAACTGAGACGCGCTCAGGTCCGCGCTGGCGGGAACCCCAACGGTACGAAGAGTCTGTTCATACGCCATATCGTTGTTTCCTTTCCGCGCGGGGCTACCGCGCCAGGCGGATTCCCGCCGCTTCGAGCGTGGCGATCAGGCCCTTCGCGTTGTGCTGCGCGCGGAAGGCCGCATACGCTTCGGGGTGCTCTTCGAGCATCGCCGAATACGCCCGCTCCTTCGTGACCTTGGTGGTCACGCCGTTGACGTACATCGCCTGGGTCACCTGTCCGCGGTTCTGGCGGGCATAGGACGTGGCCTGCGCCTCCAGCTCCGCGATACCACCAGAACCCGCATTCGGGTTCACACGCGAATCGATCATGTGGCTCTCGCTTTCCGCGACGCGAGAGTTCGTCAACTCCGCGCTGACCTCCGCGACGCTCATGTATTCGCCCTTCGAGTTCTTCCGCATCAGGAACTCGGCGGCCATCTCGGGCTTCCCGGCCATCTTGCAGAGCGCGGCGATGGCCTGGATGTCGGACTCGGAGCGCATGGCTTGGAGGGGCTGGCCGACCCCGGCGACGCGGGCGGCCTTCTTGCCCTCGGTCATCTCGTCCTCCTTCTCGCTCTTCTTGCCTTTGCCTTTCTTGCCCTCGGCTCCGTCTTCCTCGTCGCCGTCCTTCCCGTCGCCATCCTTGCCTTTGGAGTCACACTCCTTGGCATCGGACTTCTCCGGCTCCTTTTTGGACTTCTTCTCTTCGGGTTCGCCGTCCTTCTTCGCGACGACGGCCCCGGCTTCCAGTTCCGCCATATCGGCATCTCCTGCGGCGGGTTGCGCCGCGATTGGGATTACAGGCTCGGCAGCCAAGACCTGCGACATCGCCTTACCAGGCCGGGTGACCAACGCCGAGCCGTTGGCCACCTCACGCAGGGCATTCATGGCATCGTCAAACGTGCCAAGCTCGTCGGCCAGCAGCGGGATAGCATTGTCGGCCCAGAACACCGAGGCCTCCGTGGCAACGATGGCCTTCCTGCTAGCCTTGCGATTCCGCGCTACGGTCTCCGTGAAGAGACCGTACTCGCGGTCAACTTCGTCCTGGATGTCCGACTGCGCGCGATCCGAAAGCGGCTCGTGCGGGTTGGCATCCACCTTGCGCGCGCCGGCAAACACATAGGTGTACTTGACGCCCAAGTCCTTATCGAAGCCCGACTGGTCCACGTGCAGCGCGTACACGCCGATGGAACCAACCGCTCCGGTGCGGTTCAGGTAAATCTTGCTCGCCGAACTGGCGATGGCATACGCTGCCGACAGAGCAATGTCGTTCGCCACGGCCCAGACGGGCTTCTCTTTCCGCGCGGAGAAGATGTAATCGGCCAGATCGAAGCACCCGGCAGTCTCACCACCCGGCGAGTCGATATCGAGCAGTATCGCGGAGACGCCCGCGTCCGCAACCGCGTCGGCCATCTGGCGCTGAATGTGCTCATACGAGGAGGAGCCGCTCCACGCGGACATGAACGACTCCTTCTTGAGCAGCGTGCCCTGCACCGGGATGACGGCGATACCGTCGATGACCGAATAGTCACGCTCCTCAGCCTCGGCGGTGTAACGCTGCATTAGCGTGACCGTCGCGTCCATCGGGACCCGCTGCGCCAGCACCGCGTCGGCGAGAATGCCCAAGCGCGGCCCGATGGCCTTGATGATCACCTCCAACTTGGGCGGGTGGATCATCAGAGGCGTGTTGATGAACCGCGACGCGACATGCGTGAGGTGCTTCATTGCGCCTCCACCTTTCCCGTCGCCGCCGCCTCCGCGACCTCCTCCTCCGTGAGGCCGGCGTTGCGGCCGGTCAGGATCTTCCGGCCATCCGAATCGTAGGAAAGGCCGAGCCTGTCGGCGCGGTCATTGTCGGCCTTCTGCTGCGCGTCGATGACAGAGGCGTCGTAACCCTGAGCCGCACACTCAATCGAGCGCGTGGACAGGCCGTCGCGGATCGCGCGCTCGGCGGCCTTCATGTCCTTCTCCGGGTCGACCCACGGCCAGCCCGGCGTGACCCACTGCGCCGCCTCGAACGGTTCCGGGTCCCGGTCATAGGCGTTCAGAAGCTCGATGCTGAACACCATCGCAAGCATGGCCGCACGGAGCCAGACCCGGTAAACCGGATGGCAAAACTGGAAGACGAACACCGCGTGCTGGAACTGCTCGCACTTGCGCCGAAACTCCAGCAGGCCGGCACGGATCGAAGAGTAGTTGATCCCCGACAGGTCGCCCGAGATCTGGTACTCCGCGAGGCCCGCGCCAGCCGCGAACGCCTGGAGGCACGCGCGGATGAAGCTCTTATAGTCCTGCGTCTCCGGGACCTGTGCGAACTGGACCTCCTCCCCGAATCCCAGGTTGATGAACGTGTTCGGTTCGAGCTTGGTGATCTGCGTGCCAGGCTCGGGCTGCCCCTGGGCGCCGATGGTCTGATCCGGCACCATGACCGGATTGTCCGGACTCACCTGCTTGATGAATCCGGTGATCATCGCCGCCGCCTTCTTGCGCGCGATCTCGGAGTCGGTGTACTGCTCGAGCTCGTAGAGCTTCGCGAGCACCGAGGTCAGCCACGGCATGCCGCGGAACTGTCCGGCGCGGATCGGCTTGTATACGTGCAGGACCTCGCTGGCGGGCACGCGCTCCACATGCAGCGCCTCCATCGGGAAGAACATCGTCTCGCCCGGATGTGCCTGCCAGAAGTGGTACGCGGCACGCCGGCCATCGGGCCGGAATTCCACGCCGCACCGGACGCGATTCTGCTCGGGCACATCCGGCGTTGGCTGGTTGCGCCACAGAGGCAACTGCTCGGCCTCGATCAACTGCAACTGAAGCGGGACCGACAATCCCTCTTTCAACGGGCGCGGCCGGAACCGGACGAATACCTCGCCGGCCTCCATGCACTCCCGCGCGACGAGCATCTGCTGGCCGTAGAAGTCAGTCTGCCCGGAGGCCGGGTTTTTCGGGTCGTACTCCACGTCGGACTCGCGAATCCATCGCTCCCACTTATGGCGGATCAGGTCGCGGACCTTCTCATCCGGGTGCTGGGGAATCAGCCGGATGCCACGTCCGATGGCGTTCGCCACATACGACTCGATGGCGCCCACGGCCCAGGCGCTATTGCGCACCGCGTCGCGGTTCCGCGTGAGCAGCTCAAGGCCATGCGAGAACAGCAGCGTGTTGAGGCCGAGGTAGCTCGGGTTCCAGCCGTAGCCGCGCCGGCCTTTCCCCGCCGCATCAAACGGGAATGTCCCCATCGCCTGGCGCTGGGGAGGCGCGATGGTCATTTGTGCCGCGCGCCGAACGAGGTTCATTTGGATTCACGCTCCAGCGAGGTGAGCATCGAAACCCACACCGCCAGGCCACCGCCGACTAGCGGGCCCAACGGGTGCCACACGGTCCAGCATCCGTACACGACGGAGGCCAGGCCCCCGAAGAACAAAACGTTCTCCATCACCGCAGGCATCCGCTTGCGGCAGGCCTTATGGAAGGCCGCGATACCGCGCTGGAGCCTGCTCGCCGGGTGCATCTGGCGCACGCGCTGGCGATTCGGCGATGCCATGCGCGCGGAGTCATCGAGCATCGAAAACGGATTCGGCTCCTGCATCAGTACCCCCACCCGCTGGTCGTGTAAATCCGGACCTGTCTCACCGGCTGCTGGCCGGACGATTTGGCGGCCTCGGCGACCAGCCAGTTCCGGAATTTGAGCGCATCCTCGGCAGAGTGCAGCTCCTCTTCACGATCCTGGAAGCGGAATCGCCGCACGCCCTGCTTATAGAGCGCGTCGAAGTTGTCGATGTCAGCCTGCGTGATCGCCATATCAGACCTCGATCCGGAAGCGCACCTGGTTGCGCGGCCGCGCGGGCATCACGCGCTGGGGCAACGGTTGCTGCGGCTGGGCTTGGGGCGTGACCTTGGATTCCCAGTCGGCCCAGTGCTTCTCCTGGAAGCGATCAATGCCCACGCGCGCCGCCGCCGCACGTGCGTACACCCGACAATCGAGCGCCTCGTTGCGCTCGCGCATCTTCTGCCACTCCAGCCGCTTGTAGCCCTTGACGAGCTTGGCGACGAGCTGCTCGGCAGTGATCTGCTTGAAGTACTCCTCGCTGTACCGGGGGAAGTGGCAATAGCCTGGAGGAAACGGGATGCCCTGCTCCAATTCTTCGTCCGTGGGGCGGTCCAACCGGAGCCAGCGGTACAGCTCCTCCTTCGCCATGCCGGAGTTCACCGGCCACACGCGGACGCCCCGCTTCACCCTCTCACCCAGCGGTCCAACCTCGATCGGCGACGGCGCGCCGAGGATCGCGCCGGAACGCTGGTCGCCTTTGATCACCACGACCCGACCGCCCTGCCGTCGCGCCCACTCGTACACCTCGGTGGTTGCGTACCCGGAGTCAACCGCGAGCTGGAGGATCGGCATTTGCACGCCGGAGACGTGCGGGTACGTTTCGTTCAGCAGATCCGTGAGTCGGTCCCACACCGCCTGGCGCGAGGTATCGCCCTCAAAGACGCGGTAATCGATGGACCATGACTGCTTGCCACGACCCCACGCCACGATCTCGACCTCGATGCGGTCCCTCTGAACGTCTGCGCCGGCCGTGAGGAACACGCCGCCACGAGGCACCGAGCCGACCTTGTACTGCTCCCGGCGCTCGTACAAGCGCTTCCAATCCGGGGCCTCGCCTAGCAGCGTCCACGTCTCTCCGAGGACCGTGTTCACGAACACCTGAAGCAATTCGGGCTTCTGCTTGTTTTGCGCTTGCTCGAACTGCTTGGCGGCGTCCGCCCAGGAGAACCACCCGACCGGCGAGTAGAGGCTGGACAGATGGAAGCCCGCCGTCCTGCGATCCCAGTTGGCGGCCGGATTCGGACGCCACTGGCCGCGTGCAAGCATCCACTGCTTCTGGTGATTGTGGATCTCCTGGCCGCAATGCTGGCAGACATACACCGCCTTATCCGGCTCACCCTTCGGCCAGCGCAACTGCGCGAATTGCAGGATCTGGAATTCCCGGCACAGCGGGCATGGCACGTAATACTGCCGTCTGTCGCTCTCATCGTAAGCCGCTTCGATGCGGCTCATGCCTGTGATCTTGGGCGTCGAGACGAGGAACACCTTGCGGCGCGCGAACGTCCGCGTGCGCGCCATGGCGAGATTCACCGGGTCGCCTTCGCCCTCCACATCGCCGGGATACCCGTCCACCTCGTCAAGGAACAGATACCGCGCAGCCATCGAGCGGAGGCCGACCGCGCTGTTGGCGCCGGTCATCACCAGCACGCCGCCAGGGAACTCCTTCGAGAGAACTGTGTTGCCGGAGTCGCGCGAGCGCGGATCGCTGACGAGCTTCCGCAACGCCTCGGATTCCTCGATCAGCGGGTCGACGCGCTGTTTCGAGTTCCGCTTGGCCATCTCGACGGTCGGCTGCACCGCCATCATGGGACCCGGCGCCTGGTGGATCACGTATCCGATCCAGTTGTTGCCGCACTCGGTCCCGCCGATCTGCGCGCCCTTCATGAAGATCACGCGCTCCATGGGCGAGGACGGCGACAGGCAATCCATGATCTCGCGCAAGTACGGCGTCCGGTCCGTGCGCCACGGGCCAGGCTCCGACGAGGCGCGCTGCGAAAGCGTGCGGTACTTGTCGGCCCACTTCGAGATGGTGAGAAACGGGTCCGGCCGCGCGCCAGCCGCGGCAGCAGCACCGACCACTTCCTCAGCCGTTAGCGTCTGCAAATTCATTCAGCGCCTTGCGGATCTCCGTCGCCAGGATCTCGTAGCACTTCGCCGCATCGGTTTCGGCCGCCAGCATTGCCGCCACGCGGTCGGGAATGTTCAACATGCCGTCGCGGTACTGGCGGAACTTGTTGAACGTGGCAATCTGGACCTCGTCTTTCGAGATCAGGCTGCCAACTTTCTCCTCGTACTCCAGCTTCGCCAGGCGCGCCTGGTAATGCTCACGCACGGCCCGCGCCTTCGTGTACTGGCTCGCGCCGAACGCATCGTCGTCGTCGTGCTGCCTCTTGCTCGCGCCAGCCGGCCGCGCCTCGGTGTTCTCCCGCCACTCGCGATCGGCTGTATCGGAATCGATCCGGCCATCTGAGAGGGTGGAGATGCGGCCAGAGTTGATCGCCTTCTGGACGGCAGCGCGGCTCAGCCCGACGTGCTTCGCGTACTGCCGTTGGCTCATTATCGCCATGCGCTTCTTCCTGAACTTTCCGCTTGCCTTCTGGTTGAAGGGAAGGTATCCATCGTCATGCGCGGACCATCAGCCGCCAGAAAGGATAACGAGATCGGATTATGACGAACGAAACCAGCACCACCACAGAAACCGCCGCCGTTGCGGAACAGGGCGCGAACGTTGCGCCGGAGAAAGCTGCCTCGACCAAGAAGGCCAGCAGCAAGAAGAGCGCGCCCAAGGGCCAGAAAGCCGCGAAGAAAGCCGCCGCCAAAAAGGAAGCCAAACCCGCCACTAAGAAGGCCGCCAAGAAGGAGACCAAGCCCGCCGCCAGGGAGAAGGCTACCGCCAAGGCCAGCGCGCCGCGCGAGGGCAGCAAAAAGCAGATCGTCATCGAGATGATGCGTCGCAAGGAGGGCGCGACGATGGCCGAGATTGCCAAAGCGACTGCCTGGCAAAATCACACTATCCGGGGCTTCGTGGCCGGCACGCTCAAGAAGATGGGCATCACCGCCGAATCCACCAAGAACGCCTCCGGCGAGCGCTGCTACTCGATCAAGTAGACAGCCTCCCGCCAACGACCCGCGCCCGCCCGGTACTGGCGGGCTTAGGGTCGTGAAGGGCTAGGATTCGCCGGTCTTAAGCGGCCTTTGGCACGCGCTCTCCACCATCACCGCCACCGGCCGGACCACCAAGCAGGCTGCGCAAACCGCGCTCGATAACATCATCCTCGGCGAAGTAGGCTTCCCCAGGCTCACACGCGGCTGCATGGGCATTCAGCACGAGTTGGGTAAGCCGCCAATCCGGATACTTCGTCCAGAGCGCAAGGACAAGCCCCACCATTTGATCAATTCGCGCCGGGTCTCGCATTACTGCAATGTATCAGAATCGTTGACAAGCGCAGATTCTCCGTCCCGGTGCGCTTGACGGCCCGTGAAAGCCTCCCACCGCCGCACGACCACATCGCAGTACCTCGGGTCCAGCTCGACCACACGCGCCTGGCGTCCCGTCTTCTCGCAAGCGATGACCGTGGTCCCGCTGCCGGCGAACGGATCGAGGATCGTGTCCCGGCTCTTGCTGTTGTTCCGGATGGCGCGCTCGACCAGCTCAACCGGCTTCATCGTCGGATGCTCCCGGTTGGCGGCGGGCCGGCTGATTTGCCATGCATCCCCCTGGTTCCGGTCGCCGCACCAGAAGTGCTTGTTGCCTTCGCGCCAGCCGTAGAGGATCGGCTCGTACTGGCGGCGGTAATCGCCCCACCCCAGAGTGAAGTGGTTCTTCACCCAGATGATGAACGTGGACCAGTGGCCGCCCGCATCCAGGAACGCGGAATACAGCGTGTGCAACTCCGACGAGGACATGCAGATGTACACCGCGCCCTTGCAAACCGCCAGGAGATTGGCCGAGGCGTCGCGCAGGAATTCGTAGAACTTGCCGCCCAGCTTGTCGTTCTGGATTTTCAACTTGTCCTTGGTGCGGCCCTCGTAATCGATGTTGTACGGCGGGTCCGTGAAAACCATATCGGCCAGCCCGCCCGCCAGGACCTTCTCAACGTCCGCGAGCACCGTGGCGTCGCCGCACAGCAGCCGGTGGTTGCCCATCACCCATACATCGCCGGGCGCCGTGACGGCCTTTTCCTGTAGCTCGGGTGCCGCATCGTCTTCGGTGAGGCCCGCGTGTGTATCCTCGGGATCGCGGAGGTATTCCTCGAGCTCCTCGTCGGTAAATCCCACAGCGCCGAGATCGAAATCATCCTCCTTGAGGGACTGCAATTCGACGCGCAGCATCTCCTCGTCCCACCCGGCATTGAGCGCCAGCTTGTTGTCGGCCAGTACCAGCGCCCGGCGCTCCGTCTCGTTCAGGTGGTCGAGGATGATGACGGGCACCTCGGCGATGCCGAGCTTGCGCGCCGCCGCCAGGCGCGCGTGGCCGGCGATGATCACGCCGTCGCCGCCGACCAGGATCGGATTCGTCCAGCCAAACTGGATGATGCTGGCGGCGACCTGGGCGACCTGTTCGTCGCTGTGCGTGCGAGCGTTCCGGGCGTAGGGCAGCAGCTTGTCGATCGGCCAGCGCTGGATCACCAAGTCCTTGATGCGCTCCAGGATGTTGACGCTCATCGAATCCTTCCGCTCTTGACGAACACCGGCGCGCCGTTCTCCTTGTGGCGCTTGTCGGAGAAGTCCTGTGCAGCCTGCTCGACTGCTACCCCGCGCGCGTGAGCTGCATCCATGAACGTTTCGCCCGTGTCGTGAAGTATTACCGGCTCGCGCGTGAGCGCCGACAACCGATGCACGATCACGTCGCAATACGCCGGAGAGATTTCACAGCCGCAGCCAATCCGGTCCAGCACATGTGCGGCAGCGATGGTCGTACCGCTGCCGAGGAACGGATCGAAGAGCATGTCGCCCGGATCGGAGTAGGCCTTTACGAAGAACTCGACCAGCGCGCGAGGGAACGGCGCGCTATGCGATCCCTGGCTCGACTCGGTCTTTGCCTCGATTACGTTCGACGGCCGCGCGATCCCGCCGTGCCGACCTTCCATGTTCCCGGCATTGCGGCGCGTGGTCTGCCAGGCATCGTGGTTCTTGCCGCGGTCGGCCGCGGCGCCACGCGGCCCCGTGCCCAGGAGCCCGCTGCCGGACGTGGACTTCGGATTGTTCGGCGAGTAGTCGAAGCAGTCGTCGGACCAATGGCCGACCCGTCTCGGTCGAAACTTGATCGTGCAGTTCAAGCAAAAGTGAAACACCGGCTCCCAGGCGTTCTTGAAGCGGTTGCCCCACCCGCCAGGTACGCCGTCGTCGGTTTTGCGCCAGCACAGCTCGTCGACGAAGCGCCAGCCCCACTGCCGCTTGTGAGCCAGCACCAGGTCCTTCACGTACAGGCTGCGCTCGCCGTCCTCCGCGTGCTCCTTGATGTTCAGAAAGTACGAGCCGTCCGGCGCCAGCACGGCGGCCAGGTTCGCCGCCACGTCTGCATACCAGGCGACGTACTCCTCCGGCGCGACCGGCCGGAATCCACTCGATGGATCGTAGGCGCGCTGCGAGGCATACGGCGGCGAGGTGATTACCATGTTGACCTGGCGCGCGTCCTTCTTCTCCGGGTCGAGCAAGCGGCTCACGACCGCCAGGTCCCGGCAATCGCCGCAAATCAGCCGGTTCCGGCCGATGACCCACAAGTCGCCAGGCCGGGTAACCGGATTCGCAGGCTGTTCGGGGACCTCATCAACCGCAGCGTCCGTGTCCTCGGGCTCGTTCGCGGCCAGCAGCTCCTCCAGTTCCTCATCGGAGAAGCCGATCTTGCCGAGATCCATGCCCATGGATTCGAGGTCCCGCAGCTCGCCCGCCAGCGTCACCTCGTCCCACCCCGCGTTCTCCGCGAGCTTGTTGTCGGCGATAATATATGCGCGCCGTTGGGTCTCGTTGAGGTGGTCCAGCACCACCACCGGCACGGCTTCGAGGCCCAACTTGCGCGCCGCCAGCAGACGCCCGTGGCCGGCGATGATCCCCGCATTGGTGTCCACGAGGATCGGGTTGACGAAGCCGAAAGCCAGGATCGAGGCCGCGATCTGCGCAACCTGCTCGGGCGAGTGCGTCCGCGCGTTCTTCGCATACGGCACGAGCCGGTCGGCCGGCCAGATCTCGATGCGCTTCGCCATCGCGGGCGTAATGGAGGTGCTCATTCTGGGTTGTGCGGGGCGGGACCGTCCGAATCGGCTCTCAGCCCGCCCCGCTGGTTGGTTCGCGTGTTGGGTGGATCTCTAAGCGGTCGGCTTCGCCTGCGTCTGACTCGGCGTGGACGCGCCGCCCGAGGCGGTCACGACCACCGGCACCAGCGCGGCAATCGTCTGCGAGATGGCCGCCGCCAGAGCGCTGGCGATGACCGGCGTCAGGGCGGTGAACAGGTTCGCGACGTTGGCCGTAACAGCCTCCGCGCTCACCGCCTCCCCAGCGCCAGCAGCCGCCACCGCGCCCTTGGTGGTCTCGCTGGCGGCAATACCAGCGGGCGAAACCGTCTGCTGGCTTTCGGTCGTCCCGACCTGCCCGGCCAGGACCAGGCCAGCGTTGATGGCGTGATCGATCGTCGCCGCATTCTGCGCGCGCCGATTCGCAATCTGTGCCTGCTCCAGGGAGACAGCTTCCCACGCCCTCTGCCGCGCCAGCGTCTCGCGGCGGCTGTCCAACTCCTCGTCGAAGAGGAGCTTGATGTTCTCCGCGCCGCCCAACAGCGTCGGCTGGTGGGTCACTGCGGGAGCGAGATTCGGATTCGGGTTCGGTTCCATTATTGCGTCCTTTCGTGAATTGATCAGGCTTTACCTTTCACCACGACTTGCTTCGTGGGGTTCCTGCGCCCGCGCCGTTTACGCGTCGGGTTGCGACGATGGCCGCAGGGCCAGGATGGAGACGGGTGGGTGAATCGTTTCCCGCATCGGCGGGAATGCTTCTCGACGTTCATGACGACCTCCTAGTGGTCTGTCATGGGCGTCCTCCTTTCGTTGGAGCCAGAGGCCCGAGTCGAACGGGCAACCTGATGTTTACGAAACATCTGCTCTGCCAATTGAGCTACTCCGGCTCAGTAGATCGCTCCGTACCTGCGGCACACCGCCTGCGCGGCCGCCTCGAACGCGACGCGCACCCGCGCCGGCAGTTCCTCGAACGGCGGGAGCCGGTCACCGGAAACTTCGGGCTGGCCGGTCTCGTAAGCCTCGCGGTATGCCTCGTAAGCCACTTCGCCGTGCGTCTTCACGCCGCGGCCCCCGGCTTCTGCTTGCTCAAATCCGGCACGAGCATGTGCCGCATCTCGTGGCCGTAGCGCTGGCAATCCTGGTACTCGGTGCCGTACACCGTGCGCTGGCACGTGCAGCAATACGCGATCAGGCGCCGCGCGCCCGGCGAGAGGCGCGCCGGGATCGCCGGCCCACGGAGCAGGTCCGTCATATACGGGATCATGCCGATCCGCGGCTTCGGCTTGGGCGGCTCGTCGTTGCGGACCAGGATTGCGTGACCATCCGGCGTCCAAATGCAACCGGGGCGCGGCGCTGCCATGTTCATGCTCTCTCCTTCGGCTTGACTTCCATCTCGCGGGCCTCGATGCGGTACACCTTGCCATCCACCTTCACGTGCGACACGCCGCGGCGGATTAACTCGCGGATCGTCACCGACGTCGGTTGCGCGGCCGCGCGGCCATTGAAGAACACATCCACCAGGCGGGCCATACCGTCGAAATCGAACGGGTTAGTCATCGTCGTCCCCGCGCGGGTCCGGGTCCAACAGCATCGGCAAGCTACGTGGTGCGTTCGGATCGCGCCAGAGGTCTGGAAGAATCCGTCGCGCCGCCGTCATCGGTCGCCGGAGGTTGAAGACGCCCTCCCACGCGATGATGTTCAGGTTCCACGCATCCCGAAGTCGCTGGACGGCGGGATTCGAGTGCGGGTCCGGAGGCGGCGGGCCAAGCACCGGCATCGTCATCCCTGGCAGCAGCGCGCCGTTCCGCATGATTACGCGATACCCGCAGGCCACCGGCCACCTCGCAACGTTAAGACGCTAGCGAAACCGCGCTACATTCCCACCCGCGGCCGGCGCCGGCCCGGGGAGGACCCATCGAAGCATTAAGCGCCATCACGCCGCCGACACCAGGCAATCGAGCACCACGCGCAGGAAGATCGGCCGCGCTGCGGCAGGCGCCAGGCTGTACTCGCAGCTCTGGTCCCGCCTGATGCGGTGACCGAGCGGGCGCAACGCCCACGGCTGGTGACCATCGTCCAGCTCTTGTCGATACGAGTACGATTGGCCCTGGTAATCGCGAAGGACGCTGAGTTTCGGATCGCCAGGCCGGCGATGCAATACCACGCGGCGGATCTTTCCCTTCTCGGCGCCGCCCTTCTGCCGGATGACCTGCGCGACGCCCTGCGCCTCCAGCCTCAGCGCGTACCGCTCGGCGATGTAGCCTTGGAACTCATGCTCGTAGGAATACAACGGCACGGTCATTTGGATCTCGGTGTGTTGGGGATTGAGGCGACACGCCTCCCGACTCAGATGCGGGAGGGTTGTGGATTCGTGGTGCCCCGGCGCCACGCGCTGCCTGCGGCCCTATGGCCATCCAGACTATCGCAAAAAACGTAATTGCTCGTCAATGTTTTTATTTCGTGCGGAATCAAGGAGATGCGCGCAAAAATGCCCGCCGAGAACCGGGCCTCGGTGATGTGGAGTGGTGACGGTTGGCGACCGACTGAAGCTCGCTGCGGCAAAAAATGGCCCCTGGGAACCGATCGCTACTCTTTGTAAGCAAACGTGAACTGTTGGTCAGCTACCTGAATCGTCACGGTGAATGGTGCCTTCTTGTTTTTGATCTGCTCGAAAGTGAAGATATAGAGTTGAACGCCTTTCGGCGCGATTTCCAAGGTTTGCTGCTCATTGGCGAACATTTGCAAATACGTAGCGAAGCTCTGCTCTCTCGATTGGGCTGCGTAGTACCGGCGTGCGGCGATTGCCTGTCCTAACTGGTACCATCCCGCGTTGTTCGTGGTCGTTGCCGTCCCTTGCACCTGAGTTGTGTTCCCGTAGGTGGTCGCCGTGGCGTTGTACGTGGTTGTTGTCGTCGGAGGCGGTGGCGGCGCTGGTACGAACGGGCCGGCAACACTTGCGGATACGTCCATCGCTGAAGCAATGGTGTCGCTCTGGAACACCGTGTATCCCGGTTTCGTGAACCGAGCAAAACCGCGCTGGAGAGCGATTGGCGCGTCGGATTGATTCAGGACGCCTATCTCAACGTAATACCGCTTTGTGCCGCGATAGACAATACAGCTTACCCCAATGGAGCCTTTGGACTGAACGGCAATATTGTTTCCGTCCAACTTGAAGTGTGCCAGCTCCTTGTCGTTCACGGGCTTGATGACAGGCCGGCTGAAACGTGATTCGGCCTGGGCACCTACAGCCCCGGCCAGGAGCAATGCCAGAAGAAGTGTCGCTGCTTTCACGTGCGCTCCTCTTATGCCGAGCATCATACCGCCGCTCAGGAGAGCGCGCAATGGCTGCTCTCGTTGGGTTCACCACTCGCTGCTAGGACCGCGAACGAAGCCCGTGGGACGCACGGGACGGATCTCCCTGTATAGAGGCAAAGAATCTTCGTCTTCTTCGAGGAAGACGGCGAAGATTTCCGAGAGCCAACGGACTGTCCCGATGGTCCCAAACCTATGCGGTGGCGCGGTTCATCCCACTTGACGATGCGGAGTCCACTATCCCGTCTGGTTGGTGATAGGGTGTTCAATATGCCAGACGCGAGCGAAGCAGTCATTTGGGAATACGAACTCCTGCCCCTCCAGTTAAGCGTGAAGGATGGGATTGAGGAGAGCCGAGCAACGTTGAATGCGGAAGGCGTCGATGGTTGGGAGCTTGTCTCCGTCGTGCCGAAGATGGGCAAGAACCCAAGCCTAGACTGTCTCGCGTTCCTGAAGCGGAGAAAGCGTCTCTAATGGTCAGGGCCACGGAAACAGCGAACTACCAACGGCCGCGCCCCCAAGCGCCAACGGTGGGGACGCAGGGGACGGGTGGGACGGATCTCCATATATAGAGACAAAAAATCTTCCTCGTCGTCGTCCACGACAACGAGGAAGATTCTGGAAATACGGTCACCACTGTCCCACTATCCCCAAATCCGTGTGATTACGATACTTACGTGGGTGACAATATCCCTACCGGGAATCGAGACTCACCTCGGGATTTGGACTCCGTTTGGACTCCGGCGCTGCTTTTTGAGACATTTGTGCCGAGTCAATCGGACGTGAAAGTATTTTGTTTTGTATGGCTTGGGGTGGTGGCCAGGGACGGAATCGAACCGCCGACGCCAGCCTTTTCAGGGCTGCGCTCTACCAACTGAGCTACCTGGCCGGGAGTCTTCAGTGTAACAAAACCGCCGCTTCGGTGCGACTTTCCGAAAGCCGGGAACGCCCGCGCTCCTGCCCCCGCCCCTTACCTCGCCCGATTCCTCCATAATGGAAGAAATGCCCCGCTGTCTGTTGCGTTCCCTCGCCGGCCCCGTCCTGCTGCTCAGCCTGTGGCTGGCGCCTTCCCTCTCCCCGGCGGCTCAGAACACGCCTTCCACCGACGCCTGGCAAACGGCCACGGATCTGCCGCTGGTGGATTTCGGGGGCCTCACGCCGGCGCAGAAAACGCGCGCCCTGGCGATTCTCCGCCAGGAGGAGTGCGTCTGCGGCTGCGCCATGAAGATCGCGCAATGCCGGGTCCTCGATCCCTCCTGCTCATTCAGCCGCGCCCTGGCTGCCATGGTGGTCAAGGGAGTCGCCGAAGGCAAGACGGCGGAGCAGGTGCGCGACGCCCTCGCCAACTCGGAACTCGCGCGCCGCGCCGCCGCCTCCCATCGCATCCTGGGCGATCCCGTGACAATCCCCATCCAGGGCGCGCCCGTGCGCGGTCCGCAGCATGCGCGCATCACGGTGGTGGAATTCTCCGACTTCGAGTGCCCCTACTGCGCGAAAGCGCGCCTCGAAATCGCCGGCGTGCTGCAGGCCTATTCGCGCGACGCCCGCCTGGTCTACAAGCAGTTCCCGCTCAGCAATCACCCACACGCGGAACTCGCCGCCGAAGCGGCGCTGGCCGCGCAGGCGCAAGACAAGTTCTGGCAGATGCACGACAAGCTGTTTGAAAACTTCCGCAGCCTCTCCCGCGAGCACATGCTTGCCTGGGCGCAGGAAATCGGCCTGGACATGCCGCGCTTCACCGCCGACCTGGATTCCGGCCGGTTCAAGAAGACCATCGAGCGCGACATTGCCGACGGCGATACCGCCGGTGTGGAAGGCACCCCCACCTTCTTCATCAACGGCAAGCGTTACAACGGCCGGCTGGACCTCGGCAGCCTGAAGCCCATCCTGGACGCCGAGCTCAAGAAATAGGGGCCGTCTGCACGGCGAGAAGCGCCTCGATCTCTGCCTCTTCCGCCAGGCTCAGGCGAAACTCCGCCGCACCCAGCACGCCGTCCACCTGCCGCGCCGAGCGCATCCCCACGATGGCCGCGGTCACCGCGGGGTGCCGCAGCGTCCAGGCGATGGCCACCTCGCCCGGCGTGCGCCCATGCCGCCTCCCGATCGCGCGCAGCCCCTCCACGAGTTCCAGGTTCCGGGAGAGCCGCGGCTCCTGGAAATCCGGCCGGTTGCGGCGGAAATCGTCTTCCGGCAACGCCGCCACCCGCTCGCGCGTCATGCCCCCGCTGAGCAAGCCGTTCCGCATAGGCGAATAGACGATCACTCCGATGCCCTGCTTCCCGGCGAAAGGCAGCGTCTCCGCCTCTACCTCGCGGGCGAGCATCGAATACGGCGGCTGGAGCGAAGTGACCGGCGCGATGCGCTCGGCCCGCTGCATCTGCGCGGCGCTGCAGTTGGAAACACCGATCCACCGAACCTTGCCCTCCCGCTGCAACTCGGCCAGCGTGCTCCAGCCCTCCTCCAGGTCCTCGTCCGGCTCGGGCCAGTGGATCTGGTAGAGATCGATCACCTCCCGCCGCAGCCGCCGCAAGCTGCCTTCGGCTTCGCGCCGGATGGAATCCGCCTTCAAAGACTTGCCGATCTCGCCGCGCGCATTCCAGATGCGCGCGCACTTGGTGAAAACGTGGGGCTGGTTCGCCACGCCGTCCAGCGCCCGTGCCACCACTTCCTCGGAATGGCCCAACCCGTAAACTGCCGCGGTGTCGATCCAGTTGATCCCGGCATCCAGAGCTTTGCGGATGGCGCGGATCGAGTCCTCGTCATCCTGCGGCCCCCAGGCAAAGGCCCACCCGCCGCCTCCCATCGCCCAGGCGCCGACCCCGATCGGCGTGAGGTCCATGTCGCTATTGCCCAACCGTCTGGTTCGCATTTGCCTCGCGGAACTTCCCCTCCTCAACCCGCCGCCACGCCGTGGGTCACCCGCAGTCCTTCGTGTGCGATACGGAATTGGCACAGCTTCCCGGAGGCGCCCCCGTTCCGGGCCGCCAGGCGTTCCCGCAGCACGGCGGCTTCCCGCGCGCTTCTGGCCAGCAGCATCAGAAATCCGCCGCCGCCCGCGCCCGCCAGTTTGGCGCCCGCCAGGTGCGGACGCAGTTCCCGCAGCAGCGAGTTGATGGGTGCGCTGGAGGTGTGCGGATCGAGCACCTGGTTCAGCTCCCAATGCCGCGCGATCAACTGCCCCAGGTAATCCCACTCCCCCTGCCGCAGCGCGTAGGCCATTTCCAGGGCCAGCGTCTTGATGCTGTGCAGCACCTGCACGGTGGCCACTTCGCGGGCCAGGTAACTACTCACCACCTGCGCCAGCAGATCCTTGGCCAGGCGGCGGATGCCCGTGTAATAAAGCACGAAGCGTTCTAGAAACTCCGCCTCGCGCCGCGCGCTCCAGCCGATGGGCTCCACGCGCACGCGCTGCCGCAACCCCGGCCCGCTGAGCGCCAGCTTGACGCCCGGAAAGATGCCTCCCACCTGGTCCTGCCAGCCGCCGCCGGTGGTCATGCGCTGTTCCAGGCACATCACCTGGTTGCTCAGCGCCTGGTCGGTCAGCGGGCAGGCCAGCATCTCCGCCAGCGCCCGCACCACTGTGGCCGCCAGGATGCTGCTGGTCCCCAGGCCGGAGCCCATCGGCAGGTCCACTTCCGTTTCGATCTCCACGCCGCCGCCCAGGCGCTCCAGGGTGCGCTCCAGGCACTCGCCTGGTTGCACCACGCCGGCCATGCGCAAAGCGTGCAGCGAGATCGAAAATGGCGAGCCGGGCGAAGGGTAGGCCAGGATCTCCGCCGCCGAACGAAACTCAGCGCTCTCGCCCCCGTCCCGGGAAACGCAGCGCACCACTGGCCGGTCCAGCCGGCGGACCATGGTGCGGATCGGATATGCGCCGTTGAGTTCCACGGCCATGTTCAGCACGGTCCCGCCCCAGTCCAGGCAGAAGGGCGGGGTATCGGACCAGCCGCCGCCCAGGTCCAGGCGCGGCGGCGCAGAGACGCTCACTGAGGGATAGCGCCACTCCCGTCCCGCCAGTGGAAATTCACACTCGCCCGTCCCGGCGTCCACCGCGCGGCGGACCGCAGCGAAGGCCTCGCCTCGCGCCCGTTCCGCCTCCTCCGCCAGCCCGGCCTGCCTCAAGAAAAGGCTCGCCTGAAAGTACTGGCTGGCCGACTCGGTGGGAGCGCGCGGCTCCAGGCCGGCGGCTTGCTGGGCCAGCGAGCGGCCCGTGGCGGCAAGAGGTGGAATGCCCGGCGCGTGCGCCAGCAGCGGCCGGATGTCCGTGCCCGCCTTCGCCAGGGAAACCGCCGTCAACCGCCAGTTGGTCTGGAGGCGCTGTGTGCGCGCGTCGTCCAGCGCCCGTGTGTCCGCCCATTGAGCGCTCTCCGCCAGGGAGAGCCGCCGCGCCTGCCGCCAGCGCTCCGCCGCATAGCTCTCTTCCACCTGCATCATCCAGCGGGCGCAGTCCCAAGCCTCGGCGATGCTTCCTACCGGAAACAGCCGCGCGTTCCACAATGACCGCTCGCCGGCGGGGATGCCCGCCCAGACGTCTTCGTGGTCCAGCCCCAAGGCGTCACAAGCCTCCGCCAGGGGCCGCCCGAACCAAGTGGCGTGGCCGGATTCCATGCCCGCCTTGGGATCGTCCTCCACCCCGTACACCCGGATTACCACGCCGCGCACTCCGTCCGTGAGCGCCACGGGCACCTGGTGCACCACCGTGTCCCGAGGCACTTCCACCGGCGCTTCGATCCCCGTGAGCCCGTGCAGCATTGCCCCCGCGGCCGCTTGCACGGGAGTCTCCAGGTCGCATTCGATGGCCACCACACCCGCGCCCAGTTCGCCGCCGGCCGCCAGCGCGCTGTCGATCAGCACTCCGGACCCGCTCACCTCCGGAGGGTTCATCGTGTCCAGCCGGTGCTCCGCGGCGTAGCGTTCGGTGAAGCCGGTCTCTTCCGTAATCAGCCGCCGGAAATGCCGCGTGGTGCCCACATGAGTGAAGTCGCCATCCACCACCGAGCACCAGAACGGCAGACCATATAGAACGTCGGCCAGTTTGCTCCACGCCTCGCCCCGCTCCGGGCGCCACTGTCCCGTGAGCGCCAGCGTGACATGTTCGTAGAGGTCAATCACCCGCGCGCCGGGGCGCGCGCGGTCCAGAATGCCGGGCGCGAGTTCCCACCGCTCGCCCGCGCGTTGCACCCCGGCCAGCCGCATCAGGCGCGCGGCCACGTCCGGAGCGAAGCGTAGTAAGCCGCTGTCCACGGCCACGTTTCCCTCCGGCAGCAGACCACCCGAAGCCTGCACCTGCGCCAGCGTGGGTTTTTGCAGGAACCAGTGCACGCGCCCGCGTTCGTCGGCGATATACACGCCGTGCTGCGTGCCAACCTCCACCGGCTGGCGAATCGCCACACCGCACACACCGCGCCGCTCCCAGTCCAGTTGCGCTGCATCGAAGGTGAGAATGACGTCGCCGGACGCCACCACTAGGCCCCCAGCCAGGCGCTGCGCCCAGGGCGTGGAAAGCGCCAGAAACTCGTCGAACACCGTGCTGGTCTCGCGCCACGGGGTTTTCACCGGCAGGGCACTGAACAGCTTTCCCGCCAGGGAGTACTGCGGCAGCCGGCGGGAATCCCCGCCCGAATGGATGATGAGAACGCGTTGTCCCGCCCACCACGACGCCAGCGAGCGCGGTCCCCGCGCCCCCGCGCCGCAAAGAGTGCGTTCGGCGAGCTGGCGCAGCGCGTGGAAGGTCGCCCCGCCGCTGCCGATGCGCTGGTCGTCGGGGTCCGGCACAGCCAGATAGAAGACACCCCCAGGGACCTTGCCGTCCTCGCACCGGCGCCGGATCTCTTCGTGGTACCGCTCGGCCTGGCGCGCCGAACTGGCCGTGATCAGCACGGCCGTCCACCAGGGGACGGCGCCAGGGCCGCCGGCGATGCGATGTACGTACCCGCTTCGTGCCAGGTTGGCGATGCGGGCCAGGTCACTCATGCCCGCTGTAATTCCGCCAGCGCTTCCCCGCTCGCCTTCTCCACGTCGGCGTGCAGGCTGTGGCCATGCGCGTCCATGGTGACAATCGCGGCGAAGCCCCGCACCCGCAGGTGCCACATAGCTTCCGGAATGCCGAACTCCATCAGGTAGACTGCCGGCACCTCCTCCACCGTGCGGGCGTAATACTGCGCCGCGCCGCCGATGGCGTTGAGGTACACGGCGCCGGCCTCCTGCAAACCGGCCAGGGTCTTGGCCCCCATGCCGCCCTTGCCGATCACCGCGCGCACGCCGTAGCGCTTGATGATGTCCGCCTGGTAGGGCTCCTCGCGGATGCTGGTGGTCGGCCCCGCGGCTTTCACCACCCAGCGGTCGCCCTCCTTTAACATCACCGGACCGCAGTGGTATAGAACCGCTCCGTGCAGGTCCACCGGAGGAGGATTCTTCATCAGGTACGCGTGCACGTTGTCCCGGCCGGTGAACATCTCGCCGTTGATCAGCACCACGTCGCCCACTTTGAGCGCGCGCATCTGCGCCTCGCTCAGAGGCGGCGCCAGGACCACCTCGCGGCCCGTCAGCGGGAATCCTTCGGCCCTGGTCATACGTTCCACCGGCCGCTCGGGGTCGCGATACAGCCATTTCGTGATGGCTCCCGTGGCCGCGTCCAGGCGCACGCCCAGCCGCCGGAACGCCCAGCAATCGTAAGCCACCGAGACGAAGAAGCTGGCCGGCAGGCGGTTGGCGGCAGTGATCTTGCACCCGATCAGCGACGCCTTGCCGCCGAAGCCCATGGCTCCCACACCCAGCCGGTTGGCTTCTTCCATGATTTCGGCTTCCAGCTTCGCCAGCAGCGGGTCCGGATTCGTGTCGTCCAGCGTGCGGAACAACTGCGCTTTGGCGAGCTCATAGCCGTGCGCCCGGTCGCTGCCGATGCACACGCCGATGGCCCCCGGCGAGCAGCCTTGGCCCTGCGCCTGCCACACCGCGTGCAGAATGCACTTGCGCACGCCCTCCAGGTTGCGGTCGGCGCGCCCCAGGTGATCCAGGTTGCAGGGCACCGAGTACTGGATATTCTTGTTCTCGCAGCCGCCCCCCTTCAGAACCAGCTTGACCTCGATCTCGTCCTCCTCCCACTGTTCGAAGTGCAACACCGGGGTTTCCGCGCCCAGGTTGTTTCCGCTGTTCTTGCCGGTGATGGAATCCACCGAATTGGGCCGCAGCTTGCCCAGCCGCGTGGCCTCGGCGATGGCCTCGTGGATGGTCTTCTTGATCCGCAGTTGATTGACGCCCACTGGCGTGTGAATCACGAAGGTCGGCATGCCAGTGTCCTGGCAAATGGGCCCCTCGTCGTCGTGGGCCATGTCGATGTTGGAAAGAATGATGTTCAGGGCTTGCGAGGACTGCGTGCCCGGCGTCTCCGTGCCCGCGGCCAGCGACATGGCGGCACGCACATCCGGCGGGAGATTCGTGGAGGTCTGAGTGATCAGCTCCAACAAGCTGTTGGCTAGGAATTCCATGGGACTCTTCCGACTCCCTTATTCTACCCCGCGTACCTGTCGGGCCGGATCAGTTCAGCGGAATGCGCACCTGCGCCGTCATCCCCGGCCGCAGCACCGGTGAAGGGCTTGTGAAGGCCACGTGCACCACGGTGTTGCGGATCTCCTTCACGGTGCCCGGAATGCCCTGCCCCTGGAGATCGGCTACGATCACCATTGCCGGCTGGCCCGGCTGGATGCGCGCCAGCACCGGCGGCTCCGGCTCCACCGCCACCTGCAACTGCGAAAGGTCCGTGGCGATCTCAAACAGCGCCGCGCCTTCCTCGTGCGGCTTGCCCACCTCGCCGCTCCGGCTCACCACCACCCCGGCCACCGGCGAGTGGACTTCCATGCCTTGCAGGTTGGTCTGGATGTCCTCCAGTTGCTGCTTCTTGTCATCCAGCACCTTCTGCGCGTTCTGGAGTTCCAGCCCCAGGTCGTTTACGCGGCTTTCGGCCTGCCGCGCCAGGGTGTCCAGGCTGTCGTACTCCGTCTGGGCCTTTTGGAAGTCGCGCTCGGAGCGCTCATAGGTGAGCCGCGGAGTGGCGCCGGCGTTGTGCAGCACCTGCTGGCGGCGATAAGTGCGTTCCGCGCGCTCGTACTCCCCGCGCGAGCGTACCGCATCGGCGCGCGCGCGGGAAGCTTCCAGCCGCGCCGCGATGATGTCGCCCTCGATCTTGTTGACGCGCTCCTGCGCGCTTTGCACGGACAGGTTCGCCGCTTCGCGCGCGGCTTCCAGGCCCTGGTTGGCCACGCGCGCCAGCAATTGGCCCTCGAAGACATCCTGCCCCACGTCCGCCAGGAACGAATCGATGTTACCGCTGACCTGCTCGCCAACGGGCACCACGTGCTGCGCCAGGATCTTGCCCGGCAGGCTCACTTCGCCAGGCGGGGCGGGAGCCGGCTCCGCCAGCGGCTGGGCAGGCGCCGCCCGTTCGGCCGATTCTCTACGCAGCACGGAGAGGGCGCCGGCGGCCACCGCGACCAGCACGACGGACACCGAAATGAGCACCCACTTGCCGCGCATACCCCGATCATACCGTGGCCTGCGGCTGGCTATCGCGGATAGACGTGCAGTTGCTGCCTGGTGGTGGAGCGCCATTCCTCGATCGGCGGCGCGCCCGCCCGCTGAAAGAAGTTCTGCAAATCAACCCGCAGACCTTTGAGTTGCGCCCCGTAGGCCGGATCCGCGATGCGGTTGCGCGTCTCGCCGGGGTCGGCCTCCAGGTCGTACAACTCACTGGGCCACTCCCGCGTTCGCTCCACGTACTTCAGATTCTCCGTGCGGATGCCGCGCACGTAGGCGTATTCGAAGTACAGCCGGTTGCGCCACTCCGGATGCCGCCCTCGCAAAAAGTCCGCGTAGCTGCGTCCCACCCGCTTCGCGTCCTTCGGCGCCGGCACCCCGAGATAGTCCAGGATCGTAGGAAAGAAATCGTACGAGGAGACCAGCGGCGCGAGCGTCTGCCCCGCCGGGATCCGGCCCGGGTGGTTCCAGATCAACGGCACCCGCAGCGACTCCTCGAACATATTGAACGGAACGGTGCCGTTTCCTTTGCCCCACACGCCGTGGTGGCCCGCGTTCCAGCCCTGGTCCGCCGTGAAGATCACCAGCGTGTTCTCGCGCACGCCGTGTTGCTCAAGACGCCGAAGGATGCGTCCCACGTTGTAATCCACGCCCGAAATCAGCGCTGAGTAGGCCAGCTTGCTCTCCGCTTTCCCCCACACGGAGCGCATCTCTTTGTTGAGGTTCGGATTCACGGGCAGGTCCGGGAAACAGGAAAAACGCGATCCCGCGTACCACTGGCGGTCCCGCTCCGGCTGGCGGTCGTAAGGAGTGTGGGGCGCGTAGAACGGCACTTGCAGAAAGAACGGCCGGTCGTGGTAGCGGTCCAGGAACTCCAGCGCCGCGTCCACCGCGATATCCGTCTTGAAGCCCGGAATCACCGCCCGCTGGCCGTTCTTGACGAACTCCTGATCCCAGTACGGACCGCCTCCTCCGGGCACCGTGCACCACCAGGTGAAGCCCGCCTGTGCCTTGTCGTCCTCCCCCATGTGCCACTTGCCGCACATGCCCAGCGTGTAGCCGTGCCGCGCCAGCACTTCGGAATACGTCAGGTGGCCTTCCAGAAAGCGGTGTGACGTGGGACCGGAGCTGTCCGACGCGATGAGGTAATCCTGCACGCCGTGCTGCGACGGGATCAGCCCCGTCATGTAGCTCATCCGGCTGGGAGAACATACCGGTGTGCACGCGTAGGCGCGTGTGAAGCGCACGCCCCCGGCCGCCAGTTGATCCAGGTTCGGCGTGTGGATCTCGGGGCACCCGTAGGAGCCCATGGCCCAGGCGCCGTGATCGTCCGTCATGCAGAAAACTACGTTTGTGTGCCGGGCCGGGCGCGCCGGTGCCGCCAGCATGCCGGCCAGCAGGTCTCTGCGGCGGATGGAAATCATGTCTCCGATTCTAGTGCAGACCGGGAAATCATTACCTGTCTCAGGCGCCTCTTTTCAGTCTGGGCGCAACTTCCAGCGGCTTCACCAGCTTCAGCAGTTCCAGGTAGTCTTTCTCGAACGCCTTGACGCGCCGGAAGTCGTCGGGGATTTTACCCTCCAGGATCACACGGTCACAGAATTCTTTGAGCCTGGCCGGAATCCTGACTTTCGTATGTATCTGATTCCCAAAAATGCCTTGCTGATATCCAAAGACCGCCTCTCCCATTTTCTTGTTGTACCTCTGCGGGATCTTGCGAACTGCATTCACAATCTCTCCGATTTGCCTCAGCAGGGCGTCTTCGGGCGGCGGCAGATCTCGCCGCGCTGCGGTCATGTCCACCCTGGCTTCCCACCATCCAGCCGCGCGGCCACCCACATAATCCGCGGCGGCTTCGTGAGTGATCCGGTCCGGATCTTTCGCGAGAGAGCCGTCTTCGAGCCGCGTGTTCCGGTAGTGTTCCCTTCCGTACATCAGCAGCCGAGCCACCTCCGGATCTGCTTTTTTCAAGATGAGGTAAGCGTGGGTCCCCTCGTGAAACATCGTGTGGACTGCGTGTTGGGATGCACCGCCCGGCACATCCGCCGTCAGACCCGCGAGCGTTTCCGGGGAGAGCTTCAGCGTGTTGGTGAAGAGCCCACCGACTTCGTCCTGGTCCGAACCCCCACGCTCCACGGCCATCCGCTGCTCCACGAATTGGTAGAACCGGACAGGCAACCCACATTTTCCGAGCCGGTCGATGACCGGCCTTAACTTGACCAATGTTGCCATGATTCACCTCCATGGCGAGCATTCGCCCTAACGAATATTGTATCGTTTCAGATCTGTAAACCTGATTAAATATCGTCCATTTACCGCATATCCGTTCCGGGCTACAGTAACAACGATGATTCCCGTCTCCTTCTACCGAGTCTTCCTCATCTTTCTGCGCATCGGCAACCTGACGTTCGGCGGCGGCGACCCGACCATGGCCGCTCTCCAGTCCGAGCTGGTCTCCACTCACCGCTGGCTCTCGCCCGAGCGCTACGGACTGGTCTACGCCCTGGCGCGCATCACTCCGGGCACCAACCTTCTGGCGTTCTGCGCCGGCACGGCTTATGAACTGCTGGGCTGGGGCGGCGCCATCGTCGCGGTTGCCGCGGTGACGGTTCCCTCTGCCGCCGTGGTCGTACTGCTGACCGCCGGCTACCAGACCTGGAAATCTAATCCCCTGGCCATGGCGGCCATCGGCGGAACTTTGGCCGCCGCCGTGGGGATGATGGCCACCAGCGCCTGGCAACTTCTGCGCCCGCAATTAGCCGGCGGCAGGCGTCTGCGCGCCGTGGTGGTCTTCGGCGTCTCCGTGCTGCTGTCTCTGCGCTTCGGCTTGTCACCCATCCCGGTGCTCGGACTGGCGGCGCTGGTAGGCTTCTTCTGGCGGGTGCCGGCAACCAAATGAACGTCTTCCTGCTTTACCTGCTGCTGCTGAAAGCCACCATTACCTCGTTCAGCGGACTGAGTTCCCTGCCGGTCGTGCAGCACGATCTGGTGGAACACCGCCGCGTGCTCACTGACCGGCAGTTAAGCGCGGCGGTGGCGGCAGGACGCACGGCCCCCGGCCCTAACGGCTCCTACATCGTCAGCGTGGGATACTTCGTGGCGGGAATCCCCGGCGCATGCGCGGGCTGCCTGGCGGTCATGTCACCCGCCTTCCTGATCATCTTCATGCTGCGCTACCTGGGCGCGCGGGCCGAGCGCCGGGACGTCAAAAGCGCCATCCAGGCCGTGACGCTGGCCGCCGCGGGCCTGATCGTCACCTCCACCCTGCCCCTGGCCCGGGACTCCATTACCGGACCCCTGCCCGCCGCGATCGCCGCCGGCACTTTCCTGTTCCTCACCCTTACGCGGCGCGCCACCATCTGGGTGATTCTCGCCGCCGCCCTGGCAGGCCTCCTCGGCGCGCTCGTCTGATCCTGCCTACCGATTGTATTGCGGCGTTACGCCTCGCACCCGCCGCCACACCTGGTCGCAGGCCGCCAGCGTATCCGCCGGCAGCGGTCCTTCTTCGAGCGCCTTCAGATTCTCCTGCAACTGCTCCAGCCGCGAAGCTCCCAGGATCACGCAGTCGGCGGCGGTGTGGTGCAGCAGCCAGTTGAGAGCCAGGCTCACCGGCGAGCGCCCGGCCCCCCGCGCGATCTCGCCCAGTCCCTCGACCGCGTCGAAATAGGTGTCGTGCCAGTAGCGGTCCAGGTACATCTGGTTTTTGTCGAACCGCGTGCCGGCGAGCGGCGCCTCGCGCCTCTGTTTGCCGGTGAGCATACCGCCGGCCAGAGGGTTGTAGACCACCGTGGATACCCCGAACTCCCGGCACATGGGCAGGTACTCCGCTTCGATCCCCCGCGCCAGTAGGTTGTACATCGGTTGCGTCACGACCGCCGGCCGGTATCCGTTCTTCTCCGCGATCCACTGCATCTGGCACACCTGCCAGGCGCTGTAGTTGGAACTCGCCGGATAGCGTACCTTGCCGGCCTGCACCAGGCGGTCCATGGCCTCGAGGCTCTCCTCGATCCGGACGCTGTAATCCGGCTGATGCAGGTAGTAGAGGTCCAGGTAGTCGGTCTCGAGCCGACGCAAGCTCTCATCGATCGCTTTTAGAATGGCCGCGCGGGAAAGGCCGCTCTCGTCCGGCCCGTCTCCCATCTTGCCGCGCACCTTGCTCGCCAGCACCACCTTGTCGCGCCGGCCCTTCAGGGTCTTGCCCACGATGATCTCGGAAAGCCCCTTGTTGTAGACGTTCGCCGTGTCGAAGAAATTGATGCCCGCGTCCAGGCAGCAGTCCACGAGGCGCAGCGCGGCAGCCTCATCCGTCTGCGAGCCGAAAGTCATAGTGCCGAAACAGGCCCGCGAAACGATCAGATCGGTGTGCTTCAGGGTTCTGATTTGCATGTTGGGGTCGTGCCGCTAGTCTATCACTGCCCCGGCGCACGCCCGGCGCCCCGGCTTCAGATCAGCCCGCGCTGTGTCGCATGCACCACTGCCGCAAGGCGGCTCCGAGTGCCGAGTTTCCGGTTGATGTTGTAAAGATGATTGCGCAGGGTGCGAGACGTGATGTTCAACTTCGCCGTGATCGCGGCCGGGCTGGCGCCCTTCGCCAGGCTGCGCAGGATCCTCTGCTCCTGATCGGTCAGCGCCACGGCCGGCGCTGCCTGCTCCTGGCCGTCGCGTAAGGCCACCAGATCCTGCGCGGCCTGCATTAGTCTCTCGCAGAATTCCTCCCTCTTCTTGACCGGCTGGATATCGCGCACGAGGTGGATGGCGTAGCGGCGCCGCGCGTAGCGGTCGTGCAATGGCAGGATGGAGACGTTGACCCATATTCGGGATCCGGAATGCGTCCGCGCCTCCAGGTCGAAATTGGGGATCTCGCGGCCGGCGGCGCACCATCCGAGAACCGTGCAATCGCGCCGGCAGACCAGGCTCCCCAGGGCGTCGCGCCCGTCGATCAGATCCGCGCAATGACTTCCCGCCGCCTGCGAGGACGGATATCCGAACAATCGCTCCGCCGCGCGGTTCCAGATTCGCGTGAAACCGTTTACATCCACCACGAATGCTGCATCGGCGGTGCCTTCGAGCAGGGTGTGCAACTCCGATTCGAGCACGCCTCGTCCTCCGAGTTAATTGTCTCATCAGTTGAGACAAATATGCGATTGCCGGATTTGCCCGAGTGCGGGATAAGGGATTCATATTCGTACCCGCAACGCTTCACGCGGGTGCGGAGATTTCCAGCACCAGGCTACGAAAGGCACCGCTTGAACAAACTTCTCTTCGTTCTCAGCATCCTTGGCTTGGCCGGCAGTGTCCCCGCCGCCCAAGTTACCTACCAATTCACCGGCACGACCTCCTCGGCCATGAGCGTCAATAACGGAACGAGCACCGGCAGCGTGCCCGCGGGCACGCCATACTCCGGCACGCTCACGTTCGACGATGCCCAAACCGCCACGCCCGCGGCGTTCTTCGGCGGCGCCCACTCCACGTACGCATTCAGCGGCATGACGCTCACCATCGGCACGACGACGGTGACCTGGGGCCCCGGAACGCTGGATGTTTACGACAACCTGGCTTCGACCGCCGGCGGTTATCCTGTCGGCGACTCGTTCTATGCCAATATCAGCGCGCCGGTGGCGCCCAACGGGACCATCAACGGCGCGCAATTCAACTGGATCGCGCTCGGCCTGGTAGACAACACCGGTACGGCCTTCACCGGCTCCAGCCTGCCGGCCAATCTGAATATGGCCAGCTTCCAGAGCGCCTTCATCGAGTTCAACTACGGGACGCAGGGCACCCCTTGGGGCGCCGGTAACACCTCGACCTTGCAGTTCCTCACGACCCTGAGCAAAGCGTCCGGATCTCCCACGCCGCCGCCCACCATTACCACCACGGCGCTGCCGGCAGGCGTCATCGGTGTGCCCTACAGCGCTCCGATCACGGCCTCCGCGCCGAACGGGGACGCGCTCACCATCGCCGTGGCGGGCCTGCCCGCCGGCCTCTCCTTCGACGGGGCGAACATCACCGGCGTACCGGCGGCGGTAGGGACTTCGAACGTCGTCATCACTGCCACCGACCAGGTCACGAATCTCTCGACGACGAGCACCTTGCCGCTCGCCGTCAAGGACGCCGCCATCAGCTTTGCCCCCACCCTGCCCAATGGCGTGGTGAACTACCCGTATTCCGCTACCTTCGCCCCGGCTACCGGTGGAACTGGCAGCTTCACCTATACCGCCGCTGGGTTGCCCGCCGGACTCACCTTGACCGGCAATACCGTGGCGGGCACACCCACCGCCGCCGGAACCTCGACCGTCACATTGACGGCCACCGACACCGCCGGGTTCTCCGCATCCGCCAGCGTCACGCTGACCATCACCAGCCCGGTCCCTGTGCCGTGCTCCGGCAAGAACGCGGTGGAATCGGCCTACGTCCCTCGCAATCCGGGATACATCGTCGTGAATGGCGGCTTGAACCTGCTGGACCACCTTTGGACTACGTACCTCAACTCGTCGAATACAACCTTCTTGGGCGGCCTGGTGAACTGGTATCAGACTGGGCTCATCCTGGACTATACCGGCACGGTCGATCCTAACGGATGTGTCCTGAGCAGCCTGACCGTGCGGCCCGCCGTGACCATCGAAACCACCTCCCTCGCCGCCGCAACCGCCGGCATGCCGTACGCGTCGCCCATCGTCGTGTCCTGGGGAGTCGCGCCGTACACCATCACCGTGGCGGGCCTGCCCGCCGGCCTGGCGTTCAACGGTTCCCAAATCACCGGCACGCCCCTGGTGGCGGGTTCGTTCAGCGTGACCGTTAGCGCAGTGGACTCGGTTCATGCCACGGCCGTCCAGGTGTTGGCGCTCACCGTGAATCCGTCGCCCTACACGGTTCGCGACGAGGGTCAGGGGAAGATCACCGCCGTCGGCGCGGATTACCTCATGGTCGGCAAGAAAAAGCTGATCTGGAACGCGAATACGCGAATCACCGTCAATACTCCGTCCGGCGAGATCCACGTGATCAACAGCTTCGTGCGGGTGGGCATGAAGGTCCAGTGGAAGGGCCTGGCCGACAAGACCACCAACACCGTGATGACCAGCCAGCTCGAAATCAACTGAGCACTGCGCTACGACCCGCTGGCGGGATCCGGGCTCGCCGCATCAAACCGCGCGGCGTCGCCTAAAATCTCGAACTGCGCCGTGGGGCCGAACTGCACGCTCACCTGCATGGTTCGGCCCTGCGTAATCGAGACCCACTGCACGCTTTTCGCGTCCACCCACACAACGGCGGAGGTGTAGGTCGAATTGACCCCCGAGAGGCGCGCCACCACCGTCTGGACCTGCCGGGACTTGCCGCCGTCCAGGTAGCCGAAGGTGATCAGGTAAGTATCCGTGTCCGCCTGCGCGGTGCTGTTCTTGATCAGCACCATCACGCCGGACCGCAACCGGGGCGCATACTGCGCCAGCACCGGCAGCATGCCCGCCACGTTCGGCATCACCGTGACCTCCAGCCCGGAGGCCGCGCTGGTCAGGGGTTGCCCCATTTCCAGGGTTTCCGCCGCCGCCGGGAGCGAGAGGATTACTGCCGCAACCAGGCTCTTGATCATACTTCGTCCTTTCTCGGGAAATCCGGAGTTGCGGTCGCTGTCTGGCCGGCCGTAGGATCGGCCCCGGAAGGGCCTGCGGCGGGATTAACAACCAGCCTGATCGACAAATTATCCAGATCGATTTATCTGAATTGTAGCAGTCTGAATTTCCGGCGGTCAACCCGAAATCAGCGCCGTTTCGCCGATTCCGGGCAGCCGCGATTTGCGCGCCGCATCCAGCAGTTCGGCGCGAAAATCCGGGTGCGCGATCCCGATCAGCGCCTCCGCCCGCTGCCGGATATTCTTGCCGTGGAGATACGCCACCCCGAATTCCGTCACCACGTAGTGCACGTCGCCCCGCGAGGTGACCGCGCCCGCCCCGGGCCTGAGTGTCGGCACGATGCGCGAAACCTTCCCGCCCTTGGCCGTCGAAGGCAGCGCGATTACCGGAACACCTCCTTTCGACCGCGCCGCGCCGCGGATAAAATCCACCTGCCCGCCGATCCCGCTGTACGGCAGGAAGCCCATCGAATCCGAGCAGACTTGCCCCGTCAGGTCGATTTCAATCGCCGAATTAATCGCCACCATGCGCGCATTTTGGGCAATAATGAAGGGGTCATTTGTATACGCCGTCGGGTGAAACTCGAAAATAGGGTTGTTGTTGATAAAGTCGAACAGCGCCTTGGTCCCCAGCACAAAACCGGAGATCACCTTGTGCGGATGAATGGTCTTCTTCTCGTTATTGATCACGCCGGCTTGAATCAGCTCCACCAGCCCGTCGCTGAACATCTCCGTGTGCACGCCTAAGTCCCGGTGATTCCGCAGGCACCCCAGGACCGCATCGGGGATGCCGCCGATCCCCATTTGCAGGGTGGCGCCGTCCGGGATCAGGCCGGCCACGTTGCGCGCGATCGCGCGGTGGAGATCCGTGACCTCTCCGGTGCGATATTCCGGCAGGGGGTGCGACGTCTCCACCAGCGCGTCCGCCCGGCTCACGTGCAGGTAGGCGTCCCCCATGGTGCGGGGCATCTGGTCGTTCATCTCCACGATCACGTGCCGCGCGTACTGCGCCGCCGTCAGCGTGACGTCGATGCTCGGCCCCAGGCTCATATAGCCGTAGTTGTCCGGCGGCGTGCACTGGACCAGCGCCACGTCGATGGGCATGGCTCCATTGCGGAACAGTTCCTCGATCTCGCCCAGGAAAATGGGAATGTAGTCCGCGCGGCCCTCCTGCACCGCCTGCCGCACGTTCGCGCCGATAAAGAAGGCGTTGTGCCGGAAATGCCCCTCGTACTGCGGCAGTGTGTAATCCGCGTTCCCGAACGTGGCCAGGTGGATGATTTCGACGTCGCGCAGTTCCCCTCCCCGCCGCGTCAGGGCCCGCACCAGTTCTTCCGGCTCCGCGCAGCCCTGGTGGATAAACACCCGCTGTCCGGACTGCACGGCCTCCACCGCCCGTTCGGCCGTCGTGATCTTTGAGCGGTAGTTCTCCCTCATGTCTTCTCCATCCCCGCCAGCCCGGCCGCGGCCGCCTTGCCCCGGTGCGTGTGCGCGGCCCGCCGCAGTTCCGCGCAGGCTTCCAGAGCTTTTTCGATGCCCTGCTGCCCGATCAGCAGCAGGTACGGCAGCAGCGCCTGCGCGGCGGCGACGCTGGTGCTGCGCCCCATGTCCGCCGTGAGATTCGGCACGCAGTAGTGCGTCACGCCGTGATACACGAACGCCGGGTCCGCAAGCGTCGTCAGGCGGCTGGTCTCCACGCAGCCGCCCTGATCGATGGACACATCGATGATCGCCGCCCCCGCCTTCATGCTCTCCACCATGCGCCGCGTCACGACGTGCGGCGTCTTGGCGCCGGCCACCAGCACCGCGCCGATCAGCACATCCGCCGCCGCCGCCTCCGCGGCGATCAGGTCCGGGTCCGCCAGGCCGGTAGCCACGTTGGGAGTGTGTTCCATCAGGCGGCGCAGCTTGTTGGGATCCACATCCAGCACGGTTACCTGCGCGCCCGCCGCCACTGCCGTGCGGGCCGCCCACGTGCCCACCACTCCCGCACCCAGGATCACCACCCGGGCCGGCGGCACACCAGGGCTCCCGCCGAGCAGAATGCCTCGCCCGCCGCAGCTCGACCGCAGCAGGTGCGCTGCAATCGGCACCGTCATCTGCCCGGCAATTTCGCTGAACGCCGCCAGCACCGGCAGACGCCCGTCGTCGGTCTGGATGATTTCGCAGCCCACTGCCGTGATCGAGCGCTCGATCAGCCGTTGGTACACCGCCCGGTCGGCCACCGCCATGTGGTAGAACGCCAGCAGCGTCAGGCCCGGCGGGCAGAGGTCCAGTTCTGCCGGCGTCGGCACCGAGATTTTGGCCACCACCTGAGAGCGCCGCAGGACCTCCGCGGCCGAATACGCCACCTGCGCGCCGGCGCGCAGATACTCCGGGTCGTGAAACATCGCGCCGTTTCCGGCGCCGGACTCCACCCACACCCGGTGCCCGGCTTCCACCAGGCGCCGCGCCACCGGGGGCGTCAGCGCCACCCGCCGGTCGGAAGGCCCGCTTTCGCGAATCACTCCGATATCCATGCCGTGCCTCCGCTCCAATTTTCGTAAATTCGCCGCGCGGCTTCCTCCACACCCGCGAGCACCGCTGCCGAGGGCGACGCCCCCGCCGCAAACTCCCGGCCCTCGATGCCGCAAACGAGCAGGCGCGCCGGCAGGCAGCCCAACGCTTGCGCCAGTTCCACGGCCTCCGCCACGCCCAGCGCGTGCGAGGACCCACGGAATCGCCCGCCGCCGAACGCCGCCGAGCGCGCATCCCACACGGAGACCGTTCCCGCCCGCGCGCCCGTCACCACCGCGTCCACCAGCATGACGTCCTCTGCGCCACGCCACGCTTCCATCAAAGAAAGGGCTTCTCCGCTGTGCTCGCGAACCTCTACGCCCAGCGTCCGCAGCCGCCGCCCCACCAGCAGCCCGGCCGCGTCGTCACCCCGTTCGAGGTTCCCGCAACACAAAATCAGCATCCGCTTCCGCCCAGCTACCGTGGCTACCGAGCCGCGACTGTCAGGGAGCGGTCACTCCCGCTCCACCCTCACGAAATGCGTGGCGCACGAAATGCACGGATCGTAGTTCCGCACCGCCTGCTCGCACCGCGCCGTGATCTCCTCCACCGGCAGCGCCGCGAGCGGCGGCACCAGTTGCCACAGGTCCTCCTCCATGCGCTTCTGGTTCTGCGCCGTCGGCGGTACGATTTGCGCGCTCACCACCAACCCGCGCTCGTCGATCTCGTACCGGTGATACAGCACTCCGCGCGGCGCCTCGGTCGCCCCGTGCCCCACCCCCGCCCGGGCCGGCGCGATCACCCGCGGCGCCTCCGGCGGATGGTACTCCGCGATCAGCTTCAGCGCCTCGTCGCAGGCGAAGATCACTTCGATCGCCCGCACCACGATGCTGCGGAACGGATTGCGGCAGGGAGCCTCCAGCCCGCAGTCCGCCGCGGCTTGCCGCGCCACCTCCGGCAGCTTCTCGAAATTGAGGTTGAAGCGCGCCAGCGGCCCCACCAGGTACGACCCCCGCTCCCGCAGACGTGCCTGCAAGGCGTTCGAGTGTTTCACGTGCTGCTCGACGAAATGATCGTTAAATTCCGAAACGTCGATATCCAACCCGCGGCTCGAAACCAGCCGGCCCTCGTTCAGGGGATACTCCTCGGGATGCGAAAGCGCCACAAATTCGTAGTCCTGCTCGAAGTCCGGAAAGTCGAATCCCGCCACCAGGCTCGCCGTCGCTACCGCGGCGTCCCTGGACCATTGCAGTTCGTCCACCAGGCTGTTCAACTCCGCGCGCGACGGCGTCTTGTAAAATCCTCCGACCGCCGCCCCGATGGGATGGATCTCGCGGCCGCCCAGCAGCGTCACCAGCCGGTTGCCGGTCTTTTTGAGCCGCAGCCCCTGTTCCACGACGTCGCGATGTGTCCGCGCCAGTTGGATGGCGTCCGGCACACCCAGAAAATCCGGAGCGTGCAGCATGTAGATGTGCAGCGCATGGCTCTCGATCCACTCCCCGCAGTAGAACAGCCGCCGCAGCAGCCGCACCGCCGGGTCCGCCTCGATCCCCAGAATGCGCTCCAGCGCCTGCACGGCGCTCATCTGGTAGGCGATCGGGCAGATGCCGCAGATCCGCGCCACCATGTCCGGCACTTCCATGTAGTGCCGGCCCCGCAGGAAGGCTTCAAACAAGCGCGGCGGCTCGAAGATGCGCATTTGCACGTCCTGCACCTGGCCGCCCTTGAGCTTCACGTGAACCGCTCCCTCGCCTTCCACCCGCGTCAGGTAGTCCACCTTGATGTTGCGGCTCGGTCCGGCTCGCTCGTTCATGATCGCTCACACTCCTCTCCCGCCTGGCGGAACTGCCATGCCCAGGCGCTGAAGCCGCGAAACGCGCGCACGATTTCTTCGTCGCTCTGGCCCAGAACGCGGAACTGCGCGGTCAGGGACGCCGTGTTGGGGCTCTCCATCGGGCCGAAGCAGCCGAAGCACCCGCGCCGGAAGCTCGGGCACAAGGCGCCGCAGCCGGCCTGCGTCACCGGACCCATGCAGGGGATGCCCTCGGCCACCATCACGCAGATGTTGTCGCGCCGCTTGCACTCCAGGCACACGCTGTAGGTCGGAATATTGGGTTTGCGCCCCGCCAGCATCGCGCTGATCAGCTCCAGCAGTTGCCCCTTGCTGATGGGACAGCCGCGCAGCTCGAAATCCACCGGCACGTGTTCGGCCACCGGCGTGGACATCTTCAGGGTGCTGATGAAGTCTGGCTTGGCGTACACCCGGCGCACAAACTCGCCCACGTCCTTCCAGTTCCGCAGCGCCTGCAGCCCGCCGGAGGTGGCGCACACGCCGATGGTCACCAGCGTGCGGCACTGCCGCCGGATCTGCTGGATGCGCTCGGCGTCGTGGTGCGTGGTGATGGAGCCTTCCACCAACCCGATGTCGTAGGGGCCCTTGATCATGGTGCTGGTGGCTTCCGGAAAGTACACGATCTCGACCGCGTCGGCGACTTCCAGCAGTTCGTCCTCGGCATCCAACAGCGTCAACTGGCAGCCGTCGCAGGAAGCGAACTTGAATACCGCCACGGTCGGCTTTCGCCCTTGTCCGTTTTCCTCAGAGCTCATATTTTCCAAACCAGGACCGGATCTCGTGATACGGAAAGATCGGCCCGTCTTTGCACAGGAAGTTGGGACCGTACTGGCAATGGCCGCAGAAGCCGATGCCGCATTTCATGTTGCGCTCGAGCGAAATATGCAAATCGCCCGGCTGCAGGCCGCGCGTCTCCAGTTCCCAGATCACGTACCGCATCATGATCTCCGGCCCGCAGATCAGCGCTACCGTGTGGAAGGGTTGCAGCCGCACGTAGCGGAACAGGCCCGTCACCACCCCCACGTGCCCGTGCCAGGCTACGCCGCCGTAGTCCACCGTGGCTAGCACTTGCGCGTCGGGGAGGCGCGCCCATTCCTCGATCTGGCGGCGGTAGATCAGGTCCCGCGGGCTGCGCGCCCCGTAGAGCACGATCAGCCGCCCGTAGTCCGCGCGGTGCCGCAGGATATGATAGATCGCCGGGCGCAGCGGCGCCAGGCCGATGCCGCCCGCCACGATCAGCACGTCCTTGCCGCGCGCCGCCTTGAGCGGCCAGTGCGTGCCGTACGGCCCCCGCACCCCGATCACGTCGCCCGGCTTCCGGCTCACCAGCAGTTGAGTCAGCTTGCCCACCGACCGAACCGTGTACACCAGCCGGGAACGCTCCTGCGGATCGCCGCTGATCGAGATCGGCAGCTCCCCCGCTCCGAACACGTACAACATGCTGAACTGACCCGGCTGGAATCCCGCCAGCGGCTCCGCGGACGCCGGCTCCACCGCCAGCGTGAAGGTGTCCGAGGTCTCTTTCTTCACCTGCGCTACCCGGCCCAAGGCCGGGACCATCGCGTTCGCCAGCCCGCGTTCCTGCTCCGCCTCGATTACCGCCATCGTCTCACCTCCGCCTGACCACTCTTCGCGGTCGCACGCGCTCTGGCTTACCGAGCCGCGACCGTGAGGGAGCGGTTCCTACGCCTTCGAGCTAACCGGCGAGTAAATGTCCAGCAACTGGATGCGCGTGGCCTGCAAGCGGCTCGCCACCACTTGCAGCACCGCGCGCAGCAGCGCGTAGCCGAAGGAGTAATCTTCCTCGCACGCGTGCCGCAGCCGCTCGCCGTCAAACCCCAGCGCGCGCACCTCTTCGAGCGACCGCGCCTGGAACTGCTTCACGTGCGTCGAAGGCAGGATCGACGACCAGCCCAGTTCCTCGCCGTGCCCCAGCGTGGCGACGCGCACGGTCCGTCCCGGCGTCGGCACTTCCAGCGCCACCGACCCCGACAGCAGCAGATAGAAAAAGCTGGATTCGTCCCCTTCGTGAAAGATCAGCTCGTTTTTGCCGAAACGAACTTCGCTGGCCATGGCTGCCAGCTTGTCGATATGGTCGGGACGAAAACCTTGCAGGAACGGGTGCTCCCGCAGCGTATCGGTCACGTTCTCGATCGTCATAAAGCCTGATCTCCTCGCCCGCCCGCACCCCCGCTGTCAGCGGGGCCCCGGCGCCGGATGCCCGCCGTTGCGCGGCGGACCGGCCGGCTCCCAGAGGGCGGCCACTTCCTTGGTCAGATCGATCCCGGCCGGACACCAAGTGATGCACCGGCCGCAACCCACGCAGCCCGCGCTGCCGAACTGGTCCACCCAGGCTGCCAGCTTGTGCGTCAGCCACTGGCGGTATCGCGACTTGGCGGACATACGCACGCTGCCGCCGTGAATGTACGAAAAGTTCTCGCTGAAGCAGGAGTCCCATTTCCGCAGCCGCTCGGCCCCGTTGCCGTCCACCGCGCTGCGGTCTTCCACCGTGGTGCAGAAGCACGTGGGGCATACCATGGTGCAGTTGCCGCAGCACAGGCAGCGCGCCGCCGCATCCTCCCACCGCGGATGCTCGAAGTGCTCGTAGAGCATTTCCCGCAGCCCCGCGGTGCGCATGCTTCGCTGGAGCCCGCCCATGGCCTTTTTGATGGCTTCTTCGGCTTCCCGCCGGTCGGTGGCCGTGGCCTCCGCCGGCCCCAGCTCCGCCAGCACTTCCGCGCCCTGCCGGCTGCCGGCCTCCGCCAGGAATCGGTGCCGCGGCCCTTCCACCAACTCCGTCAGCGCCAGGTCGAACCCGGCCTCCGCCGGTGGTGCGCTGTGCATCGACACGCAAAAGCAGGTCGGCGAGTTCACCGTGCAGTTCACCGCCACCAGGAACAAGCCCCGCCGGCGCGCCTCGTAGATCACATCGCCGTAGTGTTCGCCCAACAGCACGCGGTCCTGAATGGCGATCGCCGCCAGTTCACACGAGCGTACGCCTACCAGCGCCCAGCGCGGCGCTTCCGCGTTCTCTTCCACGATCTGAAAACTCTGCCCATCCCGCCTGGCGGCAAACAACCGCGCTTCCGGCGGATGCAGATACCGTTTCCAGCTATCCGGGCCCACCGTGAAGCCGAACCAGGCGTCGTCCGCGCGCTTCTTCAGGCGGTACGTCCCCGCCTCGTGCTCCGTGGTCCATCCTGCGGGCAGTTCGTCCAGGCTGTGCAGAGTGTCGTAAACAATGGCGGCGCCCCGGATCGTGGGTCCCGCCACCTGATAGCCGCGCCGTTCGAGCGAGGGAATCAGTGGCGCCAGCGCGGCCGCGTCCAGTAAGAACTGCGTGCCGATCGCCGGCAGGTTCGTGACCATAAAGCCTCCCTCCAGCCTTCATTCCTATTATTCAGACCTTTTTATCTTGTGACAAGGCGCGCTGCGGCGCGACAAGGCTTTTCCCGCTATGTTCCGCGTCCGTTCCACCAGTTCCGCCAGCGCCGCCTCCACCGGCAGGGACAACCCCTCCCGGAATGCAAACGATTCGCCGCTCACCGAGAGGACCATCCCCGCGGGAGCGCGCCCGTACCACGCCGCGGCCGCCGCCAATAACGCCGCCGGGCCGGCATGATGCGAGAAAGCGCCAGGAGGGCTCTGCCGGGGATTTACCCTCTCGCACCATACCTTGCCTGGGGTGCCTCCCTCGCGCGCGTCCAGGAACAGCACCAAGCTTGCGCGGCTCACCGCCTCCGCCAGTTCCGGGGTCAACTGCCGGACAGCCACCAATCCGAACTCCCCATCGCGCGTTCCTTCGCGCAGCCGCTCCACCGCGCGCCAGCCCGCCCCGTCGTCTCCGCGCAGCGGGTTGCCGTATCCGATGATCAACACCTCCGGCGTCATCGCCGCACCTGGTCCAGCAGCGTTCCGTCCGCCGCGCGCAGTTCGATCTCCAACGCGGGCACACCCGCCGCGTGCGTCGAGCAGCTCAGGCACGGGTCGAACGCCCGGATCACCGCCTCCACGCGGTTCAGCATGCCTTCGCTCAGCTGGTGGCCGTGCACGAAATGGCGCGCCACTTGCAGCACGCCCCGGTTCATGGCGGAATTGTTGTGCCCGGTGGCGATTACCAGGTTGGCCCACGTGACTAGCCCCTGCTCGTCCACCTTGTAGTGATGGATCAGCGTGCCGCGCGGCGCTTCCGCCACCCCGATGCCTTCGCGGTTGTTCGGCCGGGCGAACGCGCGCACGTGCGAGCTCAGAATCTCGGGATCGTTCAGCAGTTGTTCCATCTTCTCAATCCCGTACAGGATCTCGATCAGCCGCGCATAGTGAAAATAAAACGAGCTCAGAACCGCGCCGCGCTCCAGTTGCCGGAATTCCGCCCACTCCTGGTCCGCCCGTTCCGTGCCGCAGCCGTTGATCAGGTTCAGCCGCGCCAGCGGCCCCACCCGGTAGATCCCGTCCGGATATCCCAGGGGCTTGTAGTACGTAGTCTTCAGGTAGCTCCACGGGTTCACGAATTCCGCGATCGCATCCGCGTAAGTGTCCGGATTCACCTGGTCCGCGACAATCTTTCCCGTGCTATCCAGAAAGCGCAGGTTGCCGTCGTAGTGCTCCAGGCCGCCCCGCCGGTTGACCAGGCCCAGGAACAGGCTGGGGAAGTTGGCGAAGGTCCGAATCTCCTCGCGGAACTGCTCCATGGTGTTCTTGAACCAGTCCAGCGTGCGCTGCGCAATGGCCAGGGCGCCCGGAATGGTAGCGAGGATCTGGTCGCGCCGTTCCACGCTCAGCCGCTCGTTGACGCCGCCCGGCACCACCCACGCCGGATGAATGCGCTTGCCGCCCAGCCACTCGATGATCTGCTGCCCGAACTGCCTCAGGCGCACGCCGTCCCGCGCCAGTTCCGGGTGCGACTGCATCACCCCGAAAATATTGCGCGTGGCCGGGTCCGCGTCCATGCCCAGCAGCAGGTCCGGAGACGAAAGGTAAAAGAAGCTCAAGGCGTGCGACTGTACGATCTGTGCCAGGTTCAGAATGCGCCGCAGCTTGGCCGCCGGCTCCGGTATCCGCACCGCCAGGATGGCGTCGCAGGCCTTCGCCGAAGCGATCAGGTGGCTCACCGGGCAGATGCCGCAAATCCGCGCCATCAGCGACGGCATCTCGTAAAACGGCCGCCCCTCGCAGAATTTCTCGAAACCCCGGAACTGCGTGACGTGGAAGTACGCCTCCTGCACCCGCCCCTCTTCATCCAGGTGCAGCGTGATCTTGGAATGACCTTCAATCCGCGTCACCGGGTCGATCACTATGCGTTGCCGTGCCATCGTCCGCTCCCTAACCGAACCTCGCCCGCGGGCTCGCCTCCTTCCCTTCCACCAGCGCGCTCAAAACCGAGTAAATCAGCTCCGCCGAAGGCGGGCATCCCGGCACGTACACGTCCACCTGCACCACCTCGTGTACCGGCCGCACCCGCGCCTCCAGCATCGGAATCGTTTCCCGTGGAATCTGCGCGTCCAGCGTGGCATTCTCCAGGTAGGCTCGCTGGAGCACGGCGTCCACGCCGAAGGGGTTGCGCATGGCCGGCACGTTGCCGGTCACCGCGCAATCGCCTAGCGACACCAGCGTCCGCGTGCGCTCCCGCACCATGCGGATCTTATGCAAATCCTCCTGGCTCGAGACCGCGCCTTCCACCAGCGTCACATCCACGTCCGGGGGAAATTCCTTGTGGTCCACGTACGGTCCCCACACCACCGTCATTTTCTGCGCCAGTTCGATCAGGCGCTCGTCGGTGTCCAGCACCGACATGTGGCAGCCCGAGCAGCCGTCCAGCCAGACCGTGGCCAGCCTGATCTTCCCGCTCATCGCCGGCCCTCCCGCATCAGCGTCAGATACGGCAGGAACTGCCGCCGCTTGGACATCTCCGCCACCGAGCGGCCTTTTTCCGAAAGCGCCCCGGTCGGGCACACCTGCACGCACTTGCCGCAGCCTGTGCAGCTCTCCGAGGAGCCCCACGGCTGGTTCAAATCCGTGATGACGCGGCATTCCACCCCGCGCGCGATCACGTCCCAGGTGTGCGCCCCCTCGATCTCATCGCACACCCGCACGCACCGCGTGCACAGGATGCAGCGGTTGTGATCGATCACGAAGCGCTCGTGCGAGGCGTCCACCGGCAGGCGCGGGTACTGATACGGAAAGTGCACGTGCGTCATGTCCAGCTTCATGGCGATGGCCTGCAAATCGCAGTGCCCGTTGGATACGCACACCGAGCAGACATGGTTGCGCTCGGCGAACAGCAGTTCCAGAATCGACCGCCGATAGGCCGCCAGCCGCTCGGAATGTGCCGTCACCTCCATGCCTTCTTCCACCCGCGTGACGCAGGCCGGCAGCAGGCGGGCCACGCCCCTCACCTCCACCAGGCACAGGCGGCAGGCGCCCACGGGGGAAAGGCCCGCCAGCCAGCACAGCGTGGGGATCTCGATGCCGTTTTCGCGCGCCACCTCCAGAATCGTCTGGTCCTCGCGTGCCCCCACCTCCTGCCCGTCGATGGTCAGCGTCTTTACCCGCACCGGAGTCTTCACGGCATCACCTCCCCGGAGGCGTGCATCTGGCAAACCCCGGCGCGGCACTCCTTCTTGGCGATGTGCGCTTCGTACTCCTCGCGGAAGTAGCGCAGCGTGCTCAGCACCGGATTCGGTGCGGTCTGGCCCAGCCCGCACAAACTGGTGTGCTTCACCAGGTCGCACAGTTCTTCCACCAGCGCCAGTTCCGCCGGCGTGGCCGTGCCCTCGGTGATCTTCGCCAGCAGGTCGTGTAACTGCGCGGTGCCCGTCCGGCAGGGAACGCACTTGCCGCACGATTCGCTCTTGCAGAACTCCATGAAGTAGCGCGCCACGTCCACCATGCAGGAGGTCTCGTCCATCACGATCATCCCGCCCGAGCCCATAATCGACCCGATCTTCGCCAGCGATTCGTAATCCACCGGCGAATCCAGGTATTGCTCCGGAATGCAGCCCCCCGAGGGTCCGCCCGTCTGAACCGCCTTGAAGCGCTTGCCCTCCGGAATCCCCCCGCCAATCTGGAAGATGATCTCCCGCAGCGTGATTCCCATGGGCACCTCGATCAGCCCCGTGTTGGCCACCCGCCCCGCCAGCGCGAACACCTTGGTGCCCTTGCTCTTTTCCGTGCCGATGCCGGCGAACCACTCGCCGCCCTTGCGGACGATGGGCGGCACGTTGGCGAAGGTCTCCACGTTGTTGATCAGGGTCGGGCAGCCCCACAGCCCGTCTTCGGCCGGATACGGTGGCCGCGGGCGCGGCGATCCCCGCCGCCCCTCAATGGAGGCCAGCAGCGCCGTCTCTTCCCCACAGACAAAGGCGCCGGCCCCCAGCCGGATGTCCACGTGGAAGCTGAACCGCGTGCTGCAAATGCTGTTCCCCAGCAGACCCATGTGCTCCGCCTGCCGGATGGCCGTCTTCAGATGCTTGACCGCCAGGGGATACTCCGCGCGCACGTAAATGTACCCTTGCTGCGCGCCCACGGCGTATGCCGCCAGGGCCATGCCCTCCAGCACCCTGTGCGGATCGCTCTCCAGCACCGCGCGGTCCATGAAGGCCCCCGGATCTCCTTCATCCGCGTTGCAGATCACGAACTTGCGTTCTTCGCCTGCCTTGGCCACCGTGGTCCACTTCAATCCCGTGGGATAGCCCGCGCCGCCGCGCCCGCGCAGCCCGCTCCTCAACACCTGCTGGATCACTTCGGCCGGGCTCATCTCCGCCAGTGCGTGCACCAGGGCGGCGTATCCGTCGGCCGCGATGTAGTCCTCGATGCGCTCCGGATCGATCTTGCCCGAGTTCTCCAGCACGATCTTCTGCTGCCGCTCGAAGAAGGGCACATCCGTGGGGCAGGACGTAGCCGCCGGAGCGCCGCTGTCCAGACCCGCCACGATCTCGGCTGCGTCTTCCGCCTTCACCCCCGCAAACAGTGTGCCCTCCGGTTCCACGGCTACCAGCGGGCCGGCGCTGCACAGCCCCATGCAGCCCACCCCCTTCACCAGCACGTCGCTCTGCATGCCGGATTCCAGCACTTCCTTCCGCAGCGCCTCTTTCACCAGGTCGCTATGCGAAGAGAGGCACCCCGCGGCGATGCACACGTGCACCCGGTGCCCGTACTTTTGCTGCGTCTGCTGTTCGGCGGCGGCGATCTTGCGGAGTTCCTCAAGCGTCATGCTTCACACCCCTTTCGATCTGCTCCACCAGCGTGGCCGGCGTGACCTTGCCCAGCACCGCGCTATCCAGCACCGCCGCCGGCGCCAGGCCGCAGGAACCCAGGCAGCGCGCCGTCACCAGCGACAGCCGGTTGTCCCCCGTGGTCTCACCAGGTTGGATTCCGTAGCGCTTGCCTACCGCCGCCAGCAGCGCCGGCGCCCCCTTGATGTAGCAGGCCGTTCCCGTGCACACCACGCAGGTATGCTTGCCTTTCGGCTTCAGGGTGAAGAAATGGTAAAAGGTGGCGACCCCGTACACCCGGCTCAGGGGCACGCGCAGCAGGCCCGCCACATATCCCAGCGCCGTCTCGTCCAGGTATCCGAACGACTCCTGCACCGTGTGCAGCGTCTCGATCAGCGCGTGCGGCTCCCGCCCGTGCCGCCGGGCCGTCGCTTCCACGATCTTCCAGCGCTTGTCCTCGGAGGGCGAGCGTTGTTGTTCGAAAAAAGGCTGCATCGATTCCTCGTGAGGCTTACCTGAGCCAAAAAGCACTTCACATTCCAGATGTTTCTATCTGAAATGAAGTCACTTGCGCGTTTGGCGGGGGCTTCGCTGGGGGAGATCCCGCGCGCAGTTGGGGGGAATCGCCCAGCAATCGGATAGGATTGGCCCTTTTGCTTGTCCAAATGACGCAAAATCCGCCATAATGGAATTTCGGGTCCTGTTTAGAGGTTAGACGGCATTGCCCCGGCGGCTGGCTCAAAAGCTCATGCTCTCGCTGACTGTCATCGTCAGCATCATCGCCGCCATCTCCGGCCTGTTCAACGTCAAAACCGAAGAGCGTCAGCTCCTCAACGCCATGATCCTGGGCGCCGACCAGCTATCCAAAAGCATCACTAGTGCCACCTGGCATGCCATGCTGGCCAACCACCGCGAGGACGCCTACCAGGTGATGCAAACCATCGCCCTCAAGCAGGGCATCGACCGCATCCGCATCTTCAATCGCGCCGGCCGTGTCATGTACTCCACCAGGCCTGAGGAGCGCGACGCGCAGGTGGACAAGCGGGCCGAAACCTGCGCCGTGTGCCACGCCTCGCTCGAGCCCCGCGTTCTGGTGGACGCCAACTCCCGCGTGCGCACCTTCCTCGGTCCGGACGGCCGCCGCAACCTGGCTATGGTCACGCCCATCTACAACGAGCCTGCCTGTAGCCAGGCGGCCTGCCACGCCCACCCCAAGGGCATGCAGGTGCTTGGTGTTCTGGACCTGGCCCTCAACCTCGACTCGGTCGATCGCGAGGTTGCCGACATGCAGTTCCGCGTCTTCCTGGTCACGGCCATCGAGATCCTGCTCATCAGCGTCTTCATCATCTTCTTCACCCGCCGCTTTCTCAGCCGCCCCATCCGCCAGCTCGTCGCGGGCACCAAGGCCGTCGCCGCCATGCAGCTCGATAAACCCATTCAGATCTCCGGCTCGAGCGAGGAGCTCGACGAACTGGCCCGCTCCTTCAACGCCATGCGCGAACACCTGAACGAGTTCACCCAGAAGCTGGAGACCAAGGTGGAGCAGCGCACCGAGCAACTCAAGGCCGCGCACCAGAAACTCCTGCAGAGCGACCGCCTCGCTTCCCTGGGCCAACTGGCCGCCAGCGTCGCCCACGAGATCAATAACCCCGTCTGCGGCGTGCTGAACCTCTCCATGCTGATGCAGCGCATCCTCAAGGACGACGGCATCCCCCCCGAGCGCCTCGCCGAGTTTCGCAAGTACCTCTCGCAGGTGACCCACGAAACCGGCCGGGTGGGCCGCATCGTTTCGGATCTGCTGGCCTTTTCCCGGCGCTCCAAGCCCCAGCGCGCCCAGGCCGACCTGAACCGCCTGGTGCATTCCACACTCTCGCTGGCGGATCACAAGTTGAAACTGGCCAACGTGGCCGTGCGCGAGGAACTGTCCGCGGACCTGCCCACTATCTTCTGCGACCCGTCGCAGATCCAGCAGGTGATCTTGAACCTCCTGCTGAACGGCGCCGAGGCTACCCAAGGGAAGGAAGTACGGCGGCTTTTGCTGCGCACCTGCGCCATCGACTCTTCCGTCCAACTGGTGGTCGAGGACAACGGCGAGGGCATCCGTCCCGAAAACCTCGCCCGCATTTTCGACCCCTTCTTTACCACCAAGAGCGACGGTAAGGGCGTCGGCCTGGGGCTGGCGGTCTCCTACGGCATCGTCCAGGCCCACAACGGCGAGATCGAAGTGCAAAGCCGGCTGGGCCAGGGTACCGTCTTTACCATCACTCTGCCCACCGGCGGCCCGGAGGACGCCGCCGCAGGAATGGAACATGAAACTGCACTGGGAAATTCTGGTCGTCGATGACGAAGAGGTGATGCGCGAGTCGCTGGCCGCCTGGCTGCGCGAAGATGGCTACCTGGTGGACACCGCCGCGTCCGGCCGCCAGGCCCTCGACAAAGCCCGCCAGAAAGATTACGCCATCTACTTCATCGACCTCAAAATGCCCGGCGGGCTGGACGGCATCGAGACCATGATGGAAATCCGCCGCCTGCACGCAGACGCCTCCATCATCATCATCACTGCCTACGCCACGGTCGATACCGCCATCACCGCCATGAAGGAAGGCGCCCAGGAATACATCGTCAAGCCCTGCAACCCCGCCGAAATCTCCCTACTGGTCGGCCGTATCATCAAAGTCAAGAACCTCCAGCGCGAAAACACCATCCTGCGCAAGAAGCTCACCCGCGGCTACCGCTTCCAGGACATCATCAGCAAGAACGCCCGCATGCGCGACATCCTCCAGCTATGCGCCGAAGTCGCCAGCCTGCGCAGCACCGTGCTCATCCAGGGCGAGAGCGGCACCGGCAAGGAACTCATTGCTCGCGCCATTCACAATTCCGGCGACCGCGCCGGCAAGCCCTTCGTCGGCGTCTCCTGCGCCGCGCTGGCCGAAACCCTGCTGGAAAGCGAGTTCTTTGGCCACGAGAAAGGCTCCTTCACCGGGGCCACCCTCCAGAAAAAGGGCAAATTCGAAATCGCCGGCGGCGGCACCATCTTCCTGGACGAAATCGGAGACATCTCCCCCAAGCTCCAGGTCGATCTCCTGCGCGTGCTTCAGGAGCGCTGCTTCTATCGCGTCGGCGGCTCCGAGGAGGTCCACGTGGACGTGCGCGTGATCGCCGCCACCCACGTGGATCTCCAGGAGGCCGTCTCGGAAGGCCGCTTCCGCGATGACCTTTTTTACCGCCTGAACGTCATCGAGATCCGCCTGCCGCCCCTGCGCGAGCGCCGCGAAGACATTCCCCTGCTGGCCCGCCACTTCCTCGAGCGGCTCTCCCACGAGTTGGGCAAGGACGTGGCGGACGTCTCCGAAGGCGCGCTGAAAATCCTCCTGGATTACGACTGGCCCGGCAACGTGCGGGAACTGGAAAACGCCGTGGAACGCGGCATCGTGACCTCGAAGGGCCGCATCCTCACCGAAGACGACCTCCAGTTCCTGACGCACAACGGCAACGGCAACCGCCGCTGGTCCCCGCCCGCCAACATGACCCTCCAGGAAATGGAAAAACAGCTCATCGCCGCCACCATCCAGCGTACTCATGGCAACATCAAGGAAGCCGCCGCCGCCCTGGGCATCGACCGCTCCACCCTCTATGAAAAAATCAAAAAGTACGAAATCCCGCGTTAGCTGTCTTCGAGGTGCCGGCTGTGAGGTCCTTTGAGAGGATCGACAGGATCGACGCGCGAAGCTAGGATAATAGCAGTGTAAGGTTCAGGCTATGAGCAGTTCGCTTTCCCGAGAGCAGGCGGCGGAACTTCTGGCGGCTTCCGAAGCGGAAATCCGTGCCCTTGGTGTCGCCCGGCTCGCCTTGTTTGGCTCCGTCCTGCGTGGCGAAGCCAGGCCTGACAGCGACGTCGACCTCCTGGTGCAGTTTTCTCCGGGTGCCAAGACGTTCGATCGTTTTCTTGCGCTTTCCGAACTTCTTGAAGATCGTCTCGGGCGCCGTGTGGAACTCGTTACGACGGAGGCGCTTTCTCCTTTCATCGGGCCGCACATCCTGGCAGAAGCGCAAGATGTCCTCTGAGCCGCGTGAATACCTTCGCCATATGCTGGCGGAAGCAAACTATCTGCTTTCTCAAAGGGCCGGCCTCAAGTTCGAGGCTTTCGTGACCGACGAGACGCTCCGTCGTGCGGTTGTCCGGAGCCTCGAGATCATCGGAGAGGCGGCAAAGAAAGTTCCCCCTGAGTTTCGCGCCCAATACCCGGCGGTGGGGTGGCGGGCCATGGCTGGTATGCGCGATCGGTTAATTCACGACTACTTCGGGGTGGACTACGAGCTTGTTTGGGATGTCCTTCAGAACCGCATTCCGGAGCTTCGCGCTCAAATCGCATCGATACTTGAGGCATAGCAGGCTGCCGCCCGAGGAACGAAACGGCAGGTCGGGCCCCCAAGTGGTTACCCCGTCTCGTGATGCTCGGGCTGGCTAGCGGCTCCGGGCTGTGACATCTTGCCGCGCCGCCGCCGCAACCCGCCGTCCGCCGTCCTTCGCTCTGGCCGCGCCAGCCGTGCGGTCCAGAATGTTCTTCCACGCCTCCCACAGATCCAACGGCTTGCTGATCACATACTCCCGGCCCTGGAAAAACCGGACCACGTCCCCGATGGCGTCGCTCCACGGGTCCGCGGTGGGGTTCGCATTGTAGTCCAGGTAGAAAATCGGATACGCTGGGCTGCCCAGCACGTTCAGACAGTCCAGCGAAACGTGCGGGGGCTCCACCGCCCGCGGGCCGGCAAAGATCAGCGCATCCGGCGGATCGGACGCATCGATCTCCTGGGCGAGGAGTTGGGCCAGAAACTCGGCTTCGGCGTTCTTCTCCCCCAGCCGCGCCGCGTCCACGGTCCCCGGCGGTTGCGCGCGCATGGCCTTCCCCAAAGCCGGAAGGTTTACGTTCTCCGACTCCCGTTGCCGGTAGATCACCCGCCCCTGTGGCAGGTCGAAAGCCACCACCGATAATTGGCCGATGCGCGCATCGCGCTCGATGACCTTCAGCATCGAGCCCAGCGCGAAGCGATCCCGCGTGCTGAGCGCCGCCGCGCTCGGATCCGGAGGCGCGACATTGACAAAGACCGCCACCTTCAGCCTGCCGAGGTGGCCTCCCTTCACCTCCGGGGGCTGGCTGAAAGGGTCTATCCCCGCCACCTCAATGTGACCCGGGTGCATCGCCGTCTCCACCTTTGCGCCATACCGCGAGCTACCCACCCGGAACGACCAATGGGCAGTGCGAAATCTCCCGCCGCGGCCGCGCATCAGCCAATTCACGCGATACTCGCCTTCTCCCAGGCTGAACAGCGCTCCCCCGTCGGCCTCTCCCCCCGCCGGTTGCACGCTCAGATCTTGGACAAAATACCGCGGCGCACCGCGCGGTCTCGCTGGCGTGATTTCCGTGGTGATCCTCAGCACGCCGTCAGCCCGGAACTGCCGCCGCGGCACGTGCACCTCGAACCCAGCGTGATACAGCAGGTCAATCCCCAGGAAAGGCGCGATCCGCGTCAGGCGGCACTCCAGGTCTTGCCCGGATGCCTTTGCATGCAGCAGTGCGTAATCGCTGTCCTGCACCCAGTCGTTCTGTGCTGTGACCTGTCGTGCAAGCACGGGAAAACCCAGCAACCCGGCCGCGCAAAGCATTCGAGCACCCGCAATCGATGGAAACCGCAACCCTGAGCCCTCTAGGCTGCAGGGTACGTCCGGCGCCGCGGCCCGGAAATCGGGCCACCACGCCATTTGCGAATCAGGCGCACGGGAGAAACAGGAGGCGAACCGGCGCCGTCAAGCTTTCGTTCCAGGCCCTCCTCGGCACGTTTCGTCACCCGTCATACTGCTTCCACGGTATGGCCGCCTACGTGGGGCTGCCAGGTAGCCTGTGTGCGCATAGTATCTCGCGCCGCCGAAAGCACTGATGAGGAATTCGTCACGACAGGGCTGCCCCACCCTCCCCGCGTGCCGCCCCAGTCCTCTTCTTCACACCTGCAGAAACACCCCCGCGCAGACCGCATCCCATGCCTCCGCGGGAACCGCTTCCGAGAGATTCTGCACCATCACTCCGCCGTCCGCCAGACTGTGCCCCAGCGTCCACTGCACCCGTTCTAGCTCCCGCCGCATCCACGGTGCGGCCTCGTCCGGCCGCAGCAGGTGCCGCGCATCCAACCTGCCCTCCGCGGGCTTCACCTTCAGGTACCATCCGGCTTCGGGACCGCCCGTAGCCGCCACCTCCCCGTCCACCGGAGAGAGCACGCGCACGTCCGACCCGTGCTTCCACATGCGCCAGCCCGTCCCGTTGACGGAAATCCGCCTTCCGGCTTTCGGCAGCCGCACACGGTCGGGCGTGCCCATCAGGCGGCTCGCCAGCTCGTCCAGACCGACCGTGACCGTGCCGTCCTTCTCCGGCCGCACCCAGGTGTGGCCCCGGTGGTACAGCCGGTCGAGCGGCAACCGCACCCCCCCCGCCTCGGTATCCGCCGCCGGCGCTTGCGCCGGCGGGCGCTCCTCCAGCAGCCTGGCATGCGTCTCGCAGCGCCGGCAGTCGAAGCCTAGCTCGCACACGCGCTCGCGCATTTCACCGGTCAGTGCGTGCCGGCACGCACGATCCCGCGCGGGCAGGTCGTGGAAGTCCGCCTGCCAGCGGATTGCCTCCGCCCGGTTGGCTCGGTAGCTCCGCCAGGCTCGCACGGCCGCCAGCGCCAGCGTCAGGAACACCACCGCCACCACCGTATAGAAAATGCCCAGAAAGATCAGGTGGCCGGGCGTCCACTCAAAGCCGTCAATCCCCGGAAACACGCGGCACCTCCGCCAGTTCTCTCTCCTGCGGGAAGAGAGGCAAATACCGGAAAGAAAGCGAATACACCAGCACGCCGTACGCGATCACCGCCAGGAACGTGCCCACTTCCTGCCAGCTTGGGGTATAGGAAAGAAACGCATCGAAGGGCAGCGTCGGCAACGCCAGCGTCTGAATGGTGAGCACGAACCGGTTCAGCCCGATCCCGCTGCACACCAGCACCGCCGCGCCCACCAGCCACCCGGTCCTCTGCCGCTTCTTCTCATCCAGCAGGACGAGCGCCGGCGCCAGCCCGAACACCACGATCTCCGCGAACAGGATCCACGTGCCGAACGGCCTCCAGGCATAGAACTGGTGCGCCGCGAAGCCCGTGGCCGGCGCGGTCTCGTTGATCCAGACGAGCGTGTCCACCGCCTTCGCCAGCACGTAGACAATCAGGAGCACGCCCGAAATCCGGCCCAGCTCCGCCATCACTTCCAGCTTTACCAGCCGCTTGCGCGAGATCTTCGAAACCAGCCACGTGGTCAGCAAAATGAACGCCGGTCCGGCCGCCGCCGCTGACAGGATAAACAGGAAGAACGTCGAGGGCCAGATGGCAAACCCTTCACGGAAGGCGAACGGCCGCCCGCGCAGCACGCCGTACAGCCCGCCCAGCGAGCCCTGGTGGAAGAAGGAGAGAAATGTTCCCACCCCCGCCAGCACGTACATCACCTTGTGCAGTTCGAACTCGAACACCAGGAACGACGGCACCTGCCGGATCTTGCGATTCTTCAGCAGAATCGGCAGGTACTCGATGGCCAGCACCGTCAGGTAGCAGGTGATGCAAAAGGTCACCTCGGTGAGCATCGAATGCACGTTGGGGTGCCAGAAGGTGAACCACGCCCGGAGCGGCTGCCCCACATCCACCATCAGCACCACCACCGCGCCGCTGTAGCACACAAAGCCGATCACTACCGCGCTGTTGATCACCGCCTTCAATTCGTGCCGCTTCAGAATGTAAAGCAGGAATCCGGTAAAAAACGCGCCCGCGCCCAGCGCGATCACCGTCAGGTCCAGAAAAATCCACAACCCGAAGGCAAAGCGGTTGTCCATGTTGGTCTGATTCAGGCCCCGGACCAGGCACAGCCCCGCCGAATACGCCCCAAAGGCCGCTAGCGCCGCCCACGGCACGAGCCATAGCAGGAACTGCCGTGGCGAACAGCGCCGCACTCCACGCGAAATCAAGGCCCTATCCACGGATCTCCTCTTTCTTCCTCCGCCCGAAATCTTGCTGTGCCACCTGGTGCACCCAGGGACGGCTCGATCGGTAGTAAACCTTCGGCTCCGTGCCCAGCTTTTGCAGCAGCCGGAATGTATTGCCGCCCCGCGCCTGCTCCGCCGCGGCGCTGTTTTCGTCCGCCAGATCGCCGAAGGTAATCGCCGCGGTCGGGCACGCCTCCACGCACGCCGGCACATACTCGCCGGGCTTCGGCTCCGCCCGCCCTGCCGCCGCCGCGCGCTCCCGGGCGGCGTGCAACCGGCCCTGGCAGAAATTGCACTTCTCCACTACGCCCCGCATCCGCGGCGCCACCGCCGGATTCAGCGTCCTCTCCATGCCCTTAGGCCACACCGGGTCCCACCAGTTGAAATACCGCGCGTGATACGGGCAGGCCGCCATGCAGTAGCGGCAGCCCAGGCAGCGCTGCGGCATCTGCCCCACAATGCCCGTCTCCCGATCCACATCCACCGCCTGCTGCGGGCACACCGAAACACACGGCGTCTGGTGCCCGCACTGCTGGCACATCACCGGCACGAAAGCCGTCCGGTTCTCCGGAAACGAAGCGCCATTGTGAATCTGGTAGACCCGCACCCAGGTGATCCCCGTGCGGTCCGTCGCCTCCGGCTGCGCCGGCGGCACGTTGTTCTCCACCGCGCACGCGATCATGCACGCCCCGCACCCGGTGCACCGGTCCACATCAATCACCATCCCGTAACGCGCCGGTCTCTTCCGCTTGGTGTCCATAGTCATACCTTCCAGATCCTCGCCCGCGCCGCGCGCCAGGAGCAGCCGCCCTCCAGGTCGCACACCTCCAGCACGCTCCGTGTCCGCGGAGGCTCCGGCCCCACCGCCACCTGGATCACCCCCGGCATCACCGCCGGGTCGAAGAACACCGCCACCCCGCAGGAACCGCACTGTGTCTCGATCACTCCCCGGCAGCCGTCCGTCAGCCCGCAGGCCGCGCCGGTCGCCGGATGCACCGCCGCCTGATTGCCTGCGCGCCGCAAGCCGGATTCCTGGTAGACCTTGCTCATCACCGGCGAAAGCGCCGTGTTGCCGGTGGCCCCGCGCCAGCCGAACGGCGCCAGCACCAGCGGATACTGGCCGGCCGGCGCTTCGCCCGCATCCAGCCGCCCCGCGGCGGCCCGCCGCAACCGTGCCGCGCCGTCGCCGTGCCTGCCGAGCAGGGCCACTCCCGGCGCCGCGCGGCCACCCACGCGCTCGTCCTGCCAGCAGGCGCCTTCTGTCAGCGCGTTCCAGAACTTCTCCGCCGATCCCACCTCTGCCAGCGGTTCTACCTTCCCGGTCGTGTAGGTGGTGACCGTCCCGCGCCCGGTACGATACACCGCCGCCGCGCGCCGCTTAATCCAATCTGAAAGCGTCCCCGCATTCCCGGTCACCCGGCCCACAAACTCCACCGGCTCCACCACGCCCTGCGGCGGCGCCACCAATGCGGTCGAGAGGCTGAAAGAAGCTTCCGCCGCGTCCGCCGGCGCTGGCACATCCTGCAAGGACTCCAGGTACATAGGCGCCGGAATGAGGTAGTCCGCGTGCCCGGCGTATCCCGCCCGGTAGGCCGCCAGGCTCACCACCAGCGCTTTGCCGCTCGCCAGTTTTTGCTCTACCAGCCGCCAGGGCAGCGCATCCACCGCCGCCGAAGCGTCGATGAACAGCAGGCCCACCGAACCGTTCGGCAGGTCCTGAATTTCCGTCACCGGCGCGGCGCCCGCTTCCAGTTCTTTGGGAGCGGGGACCGCCCTTCGCCGGACGATCCCTCCGTCCCGCTCCAAACCTCCCAGCAGCAGGTTCAGCCCGCCGATAGCCATCTCTTCCTCGCGGCCCAGAGGCCCGCCCCCGGGATCCCCGCCGCCAACCGCGATCGCCGGCCGTCGCCCTGCCACCAGGCGTGCCGTCTGGATCACCTGTTCTGCCGCCACTCCGCTCAGCCCCGCCACGCGCTCCGGCGGAAACTCGCCGGCCACCTTCCGGTACGCGGCGAAATCCCCCGCCCTCCGCGCCGCGGCTTCGTCGTACAGCCGTTCCTCGATCAGCACATGGGCCAGAGCCAAGGCGAAAGCCGCCTCTGTACCCGGACGAATCGGCACCCACTGGTCCGCCAGCGCCGCCGTGCGCGAGTAGCGCGTCTCCACCTGCACGATCTGGAAGCGTTCCCGCCGCCGCAACACCCGCCCCGGCGTGCTCCAGCCGTCCAGCACCGGCGCGCCGAAACTCAGAATGGTCCTCACCCGCTCCAGGTCCAGCCCCAGCGGTCCCGCGTCTCCTTCGATCAGTTCCGCGAGCGCCGCCAGCGTCGCGCCCTCGCGCTCCGGCGGGGTCACGTACCGGCCCTGCGGCATGTCCGCCAGCCAGCGCCGGTACAGCCACGAAGCCGTGCGCCCGGGCCGCTCGTCCAGCACCGCCACCAGGTTCTTCGACCCGCTGCGCCGCATCTCCACCAGCGCCGCCGCGATCTCTGCCGCCGCCGTGTCCAGCCCTACCGGGCGGCCTCCCCGCAGCGCCTGCCTCACGCGCAGCGGATGATAGGGCAGATGATGCCCGGCCAGTCCCAGCGCGCACAACACGCCCCGTGTCGCCGGGTGCTCCGCCACACCCGCCAGCGCCACAGGCTGTCCGCCTACGCAGCGCGCCCGCACCGCGCACCCCGCCGGGCACAGCGTGCAGGCGGTGAATTTCGTCCCGATCTCCCCGCGCGGAGGCCGCGGGATCCAGGACCAGTTCTGCGACCACAGCGCCGTGTCTTCCAGCAGCTTCCAGGGCACCGGCGTGATCGCCAGGCCCGCCACCGATCCAGCGGCGAATTTGAACAGGTCGCGGCGTCCCACTTTCATTTCGTGCTTCCTCCTACTTATGGCAATCCAGGCAGCCCTGCTGCCCCACGCCACAGCGCCCGTGGCAGTCCTCGCAGGTCTTCATCTTCTTGCCTCCCGGATTCCCCCGTACGTCCCGGCTGTATCCGCTGATGCGGTCTTCTTCGTACGGCCGCAGCGTATCCGTCTTCCCGTGCTCTCCGTGGCACTGCTCGCAGGTGAGTTTCCCCAGCTTGATGTGCGCCGCGTGCGAAAACCAGACGTTCTCCGGCTGCCGTGCATAGACCAGCCACGGAATCTCGCGGTTCTGCGACACGTACTCGTCCACCAGCCGCTTTTCCGCCGCCGTGGACCCGATCGCCGACGCGTGGCATCCGGCGCACTTCTCGATCCCCGGTATGCCGCTGAAACTGCCGTCCTCCCGCAGTGCGTGGCAGTCCTCGCACTTCATGCCGCCCTTCTGGCCGGTGTGCGCCTTGTGGCTGAACGCCACCGGCTGCGGCTCCGCGCGGTACAGCATCGCCGGAAAGCCGAACCATCCCAGCCCCAGCGAGACCAGCACGCCCGCCGGAAACCAAATTCTGCCGTTGCTCTTCATGCCTCCCTCTTTCCGTAAGGGGAGAAAAATTCGTGCCACAACTGAAACCGTTCTTCCCGGTCCAGGCGCTCCGCGAGCTGCGGGTGCAGGATGCCTCCGTCGGCCATGCAGGAATACTCCAGCGCCGGCCCGGCTCCCGGATGCTCCTGCGCGAAACGGCCCAGGCGCTCCAATTCCCGCCCCATCCAGTCCGGCGCCTCCATGCCGGCGATCAGACCCATCAGCACCGGCTCGGCGCCTTCGAACAGCCAGCCGCGCCGGTACGGATCCGCTATTAGCCGCTCCGGCTCGCCGCGCAACTGCTGGTTCAGCCCGGTCACGGCCACCGGATTGGGAAACACCGCCTGCACGTCCATCCCGTGGGCCGTCAGCACTACCGCTGCAAGCGCCGCGCCTTCCAGCGTCAGGAAGCTCACTCGCTCCACCCGTCCCAAAACCTTCGCCAGAAAGCCGTCGATCCCCAGGTGGCAGGTGCCGTCTTCCGCCATATCCAGCCACATGTGGTTGCTGGCGTAATACAGCCAGTTCGGGACCCGGATCCCGTGTACCCAGTGCTCCCGGGCCTCCTCGTTGCCGCCCCCCGCGCCTTCCCGGGCCCGCAGGTACCAGTCGCAATAACGGTATCGCTCCCCCGCGCAGCGCGAAAACGCCGATGCCCGGCTCGGCACGTACTTGGTCACCGGCGCTGCCGCGCAGTACTCCACTTCCGTCTCCGCCAGGAACGGGCACACCTCCCCCGCCTCCCCGTTTCCGCCCTGCTCCCGGTAAACCCCGCAGCCGGTGTAGGCCGCCGAGGAGCACCTTTCCCCCGCCACCTTCTCCGGCGTGCGCACGATCATTTTCCGGAACACGGAATTCCGGCAATACTGCACTTCCGCCTGCTGTAAATAGGGGCACTTCATAGCGGGCCGGCCTTTCCTCGCTACGGCTGAGGCTTCCGTTTAGGTCCGATGGGCTCCCCGCCGTCCGCCAGCGTGACGCCTAACTCGTAGGAGTCCACCAGGTCCCGTACCTCCCGATCCAGATCGGCCATGGCCCGCGCGCGCTTCCGCCGCCGCTCGATCAGTTCCCGGACAATGCCCACCGCCACCACCAGGCAGCAAATCACCACCACCAGTCCGAGAACCAGGTTCGTCGCGTTCAGCCAGAATGTCTGCGGATCACTCCAGTTGACCTGCGTCACAATCAGTCTCCTTCGAAGAGCCTGTGTGCACGCCGCTTACCCAACTCGCTGCGGTTGCAGTCAAAGGAGATAGACGAAATTCGCAACGCCGCTGTGCCGGATTTGCAGATTCCATAGTCTGAAATCCCCAAAGGCGCATTCTGTCTCCTGACTTCTGTCTCCTGTCTCCTGCCTTCTCCCCTTAGAATTCCAGCCGCAGCGCGAACTGCACCTGCCGCGAGTCGACCACCGTGCCGCCGATCACTCCGTAGCTGGCCAGGCCCACGCTCAGTCCCGGATTGGCAAAGATAGGATGGTTGGGGATGTTGAAGAACTCCGCGCGAAACTCCAGGTTCGTGCGTTCGGTGACGTAGAACTTCTTCATCGTGGAGAAATCCCAGTCGATGATGCCCGGGCCAATGATCGTGTTGCGCCCGGAATTGCCATACCGGAACCCCGCCCCCGGCAGCCGGTTCACGAACGCGCCCAGGTTGAAAAAGTGGCTGGGATCCTGCTGGCCTCGAGGCAGGTTCGGGTTGATCCCCACATTGTCGGGATAGCAACTGCTGTCGTTGTTCTGCACGCTGCCGGCGCCGCAGAAAGCCGTCAGCGGGAAGCCGTCCTGCAGCGTGAAGATTGTCCCCACCTGCCAACCGCCAACCAGCGCGTTAGCCGCGCCCCCGGCATTCCCCAGAAGCCGCTTACCCTTCCCGACGGGGAGCTCGTACAGAAGCGAACTGGTCAGCCGGCGGCGGAAGTCGAACCCCGAAAGCCCGCGCTCGCCTTTCAGGTTGTAATTGTTCGAGGGCGTGAGCGCCTCGCCCACGCCGCTGGAGGTGCGGATGCCGCTGGTGTTGTCGATGGACTTGCTGTAGCTGAAGGAACTCAGCAGCGTGAAACCGTGGCTGAAACGCTGTTGCAGCCGCGCTTGCAGGCCATTGTAACTGGAGTGCCCCGGCGCATTCATCACCTGGAAGTTGCCGTTGAAGATCGGGAACGGGCGGCGCGCGTTGATGTTGCCCGGTCCGGGCGGCGCCGTATTGTAGCTCTGCAGGCGCTGCAAATGGTCGCCCGCCGAGCCCAGGTAGTCCACCTCCAGCGACATGTCGTTGGTAAGCTGCCGCTGCACACCGAACGACCATTGCGCCACGTACGGCGTCGGTTCCTCAAACTGGTTCACCAGAATGAACGAAGGAATGCCGAGTTGCGTGAAAGGCTGCTGCCAGTTCAGGTTGGGGATGATCGTGTTGGCGCTCTCCGCGCGGCGGATGGTGAACGGCGCGTTGCGCACCACGTCGAATACGGCGTTGCCGATGTCCCGCACGTAGTACATCCCAAAACCCATCCGGATCACCGTCTTGGACGAAGCCTGGTAGGCCAGACCCAGGCGCGGCGCCCAGTTGCGGTTGTCGGTCCGGTAAGCCCGCCGCCCGAAGCGCCCGTCCCGCACGTAGGGGATGCTGGAAGGCAGCGGGAAGGCCGGATTCCCTTCCAGCGGGTTGCCCGTGCCCGCCCGCACGTAGGTGGGGAAGATGGAATTGTCCCACCGGAAGTCGATGTTCACGATGGCGTCGTTCTTGTCGTAGAACGGCGGCTGATCCTCCCACCGCAGCCCCACATTCATAGTCAGCCTGGGCGAAATCTTCCAGTTATCCTGGAAATAAAGGCCGTAGTAATTGGTCCGGAAATTCGCGATCGGCGCGCCCACCTGCCCCTCGCTGCCGCTCATGTAACCCAGCAGGTAGTCCGCCATGGCGTTCACCTGGTTGGCGTTGTTGCTGATCAGCGGGTCGTTGGTGAACTGGCCGTTGAAGGTGAAGCGGCCGCGCGGCACCACGCCTCCGAGCTGGTTGTACCGGATGCGCCAGACTTCGCCTCCCATCTTCAGCGTGTGCTTGCCCCGCGTCCAGGAGAAGTTGTCGTTCGCCTGAATCATCGTGTCCCAGTTGATGAACGGCGTGTCGCTGGCCTCCCCCGGTCCCGAAAGGCCGCTGATCGAGATGTTCGGCACGCCCCAATACAGCGGAAAGTCCCGCGATACCCCGGGAATGCCCAGTTCTGCGACCACGTTCTCCGACCCCGCGCGCGCCGCCACGTTGCCTGACTCCAGCCGGCTGATGGCGAAGGAGAATTCGTTCACCTTGTTGGCCCCGATCACCCGCGTGTTGCGCAGCATGCCCTGGTGCCCCTGCACGTCGATGTTGTTGGCCATGTTGGGAATGTTTGTCGGAAGGCTGCGCAGCTCGCCGGTGTGCCCGTAGCGGAACATCCACGTGGAGCTGGCCGATTGCACGTAGTCGAAGCGCGAGTTCTCCTGGTTGCTGTCCGTGGGCCGGCCTTCGGTGTTCAGGAAGTTGTTGGCCACCACGTTCGGGTTCAGATTAGGCAGCGGTTCGAAGCGCTGCAGAATAGTGGCCGAGGTCGCGGCGATGCGGTTGCCGGGAATGACGTTGCCCGGGAACGGCTGCACCGAAACCAGCGCGCCCGCGTTGTTCACCACCCGGGTCCCCGGATCGTAAATCGTGGTTCCCGCCGCGGAAAAATCCCCCGTGCGCCACGGGGCGGAGGGCACCGTGGCCGTCTGCGTCAGGGCTTTGCGTTCCCGCAGACCCTCATAATCGAAGAAAAAGAACAGCTTGTTTTGCCCGTGCAACACCTTCGGAATCACCACCGGCCCGCCCAGCGTGGCTCCGAACTGGTTGCGCTTAAACGGCGGAATCGGCTTGTTCTTGGCGTCGAAATAGTTCTTGGCGTCCAGGTCCGCGTTGCGCAGGAACTCGAAGGCGGATCCGTGGATCTGATTGGTGCCGCTCTTGGTGGTGACGTTCACCTGGCTGATGCCCCGTCCGTACTCGGCCGGGAACTGGCCGCTTTCCACCTTGAACTCCTGGAGCGCGTCCAGCGAGGGCAGCAGCAGGTACGTGTTGAAGTTCGGGTCGGTGTTCTCGACCCCATCCAGCATGTAGTGGTTATAGGAAACCCGCTGGCCCGCCACGTTCAACGTAAAGTCGTTCCGCGAGCCGCCCATGCGTCCCTGGCCCTGGGCCGAAGGCGGCCCGTTGGTGGTGGCGCCGGGAATCAGCGAAGCGAGTTGCAGATAGTTGCGCCCGTTGAGCGGCAGGTCCTCGATGCGGCGGTGCTCCACCACCGTGCCGATATCCGTGGTCTCGGTTTGCAGCACCGGCGCGCCTCCGGTGACCTCCACAATCTCCGTGACGTCCCCAACCCTCAGGCTGAAGTCGATGCGCGCCACCTGCGCCACCTGCAGCTCGATATCGTTGCGTACCTGGGTGGCAAAACCCTTCATCTCCGCTTTCAGGTTGTAAGTGCCCGGCAGCAGGGCTGGCACGTCATAGACCCCTGCCGAATTGGTAATCACGGTGCGTTGCGTGTTGGTCGCCGGATCGGTGACCGTAACCGTCGCCCCTCCCACCACGGCGCCGGTCGCGTCGGCGACCGTGCCGGTGATTTCCCCTGTGGCGAGCTGTGCCCGCACGATGTTCAAAGACAGCAGCGATACGACAAGGTATCCCAGTGCCCGGCGCATCTACCCCTCCTTGGTTGCCCCCCGTTTGGGCTCCCTGGCCGCCATACATTCTAAATCCAAATGCCCTCACGGAAGCCAATTTTTTTTCACTTGGCCTGGGGGAGACGCGTTTTTTCGGCTTGTTACACGGCTGCCTGATCAATGAAACCAAGCCGCTACCGCAAGGAGCGGTTCCGCTAGCTTTTCTGCCGCCGGACCGCCAAGATCAGCGCCCCCAACCCGGCGGCTACCAGCGCCAGGTTGCCCGGCTCCGGAATCGGCGATGGAGCTGTTCGCGTCGTGATCTCCAGGTACGGGGCCTTCCCGCTGCCATAAGTGGCCAACACGTCGGAATAGCTTGTATAGTTCGAGCCCAGCCAAACGTGCGTCTGATCGGCGGAAGAACCCTCCGCCAGGAACAGCGAGAGGATAGGGTCGGCCGGCGTCGTGTCCAGCGTCGGATCCGCGGCCGTGGCGCTCCACGTCCACGAGGACCAGCCCGTGTGCAGGCCGCCATCGTTGCTGGTGCCGAAAAGCGAGGTCGTGAAGCTCGGCTGGTTCCCCCAGGCCAGTGTCGTTTGCGACCAGTTATTGCCGTCCATGCGGTACAGCGAAGTTCCCTGCGGGCCATACGGCGCGTTGCCATCCGTGGTCTGGTACAGCCACAGAGTGGCGCCCACGATCGTCTGGCTGCTGGGAATGCTGCTGAGGTCGAACTTGAAATAACTGTCGGCGCGAGGGCTCATGAACTGCATGATGGTTACCCGCCCGGCATCTTCATAACGCGGCGTACTGGGATACAGCTCGGCGACATAGGTATCTTCTGTCGGGGCGAGTGTAATCGTGTCGGCTTGTGCGGCGAAAGGTGCGGTGAACAGCAGTAGGCAGAACCCAAGCCTCCTGCCGGAAAGTAGTGGGTGATGCATACTTCTTCGTCCTGTGGACAGAATCTGCCTGGCGTGGCCTTTCTGCCCGCAGCAGTATAACATCACTTCAGGTCAACAAGACCTGCATATCTTCTTTTTGCCGGGCCATCGGGTTTTAGTACATCGGAGCACGGAAGCAGCCGCCGGCGTTCTGGTAAGTGTAGCCGGCCCTGCCCGGCTAGCGCGTATCCCGCTCGATGCCGAGTTGCCGGGTCACCTTCTCCAGCGTGCTCAACAGCCGGTCCACGTGCTGGTCCGTGTGCGCCGCCGTGCAGGAGATGCGCAGCAGGTTCTGCGCCGCCGCCGGCCGCAGCACCGGGTTGGTGTAGATCCCCTCTTCCAGCAGACCCTTGCACAACCGGCAGAGATCGATCTCTTCCTGGATCACCACCGGCACGATGGGTGTTTCCCCCTCCAGCACCGCGAAGCCCCGCGCGCGCAGTTCCTGCCGCAGCCGCTTTGCCACCCCCAGCAGTTTCTGCCGGCGCTCGGGCTCCGTTTTCAGGATCTCCAGCGCAGCGCTCACCGCCGCCACCGAGGCTGCCGGCAGGCTGGCCGAGAACACGAATGGCCGCGCCGTGTGCTTCAGGTAATCGATCACCGCCGCCGAAGACGCCACAAAGCCGCCCACCGAGGCTAACGACTTGCTGAACGTCCCCATGATGATGTCCACTTCGTCCAGCACGCCCAAGTGCTCGGCCGCGCCCGCGCCCGTGGGCCCTAGCACCCCCAGCCCGTGCGCCTCGTCCACGTAAATCCGCGCGCCGTAGGGCTTGGCCAGCCGGATGGTGCCTGGCAGGTCCGCAATGTCTCCCTCCATGCTGAACACGCCTTCCGACACGATCAGGATGCGCTCCTCCGGTGGGCAGCTCTCCAGGCAGCGCTCCAGGTGCTCCAGGTCGTTGTGCCGGAACCGCACCGTGCGCGCCGCCGAGCGTAGCGCCCCCTCCACCAGGCTGGCGTGCAGGTTGTGATCGCAGATCATCACATCGCCCTTTTCCGCCAGCGCCGAAAGCGCTGCGTAGTTGGCCTGGAAGCCCGTCCCGAAAATAATGGCCGCTTCCTTGCGCACCAGCGCCGCCAGGTCCGCTTCCAGCTTCACATGCAGGTCCAGGGTGCCGTTCAGCAGCCGCGATCCGCTGCAGCCGCTGCCGTATTTCTGCAACGCCTGGGTCGCCGCCTCCTTCACTTTGGGGTGGGTAATCAGGCCCAGGTAATCGTTGGAGCCGAACATCAACACCGTGCGGTCACCCATGCGGACTTCCGCCGGGGCACAGCCCTCGCGATCGTTGAAGACCTCGAAGTACATGTATAGCCCTGCGGCTTGTAGTTCGCTCGGACGGGTGAAATTGCGGCACTTTTCAAAAAGATCGTTGGAGGCGCCGGACCGTTTCCTGCCCGGCGCCACGCTCGTCGGAAGGCTGCGCATCTTTAATTCCATTCGTATATGCGGTACGTCTTGTAATGCCGTGCACCCATGGCCTTGAGCGACCTGTTCATGAGCGCATTATCCTCCAGTATCCACGACATCTCGGCCTCTACGTAGCCCAAGCGCCTCGCGTTTCGGTTCAGCTCTGCGTAAAAACCCGCGGCCACCCCCGTCGCCCGGAACTCCTCCACTACCCCCAACGCAACTACCCGGATATTCCGGATCTTCCGTTGATAATACAGGATCTTCAATAGCCCCCACGGAAATAGCCGCCCGCCCGCGTGCCGCAGCGCCTGGTTGATGTCCGGCAGAGCCAGCGCAAAGCCCACCACCTGGCCCCGCACCTCCCCCAGCAGCACCAGGTCCGGCACCAGAATCTGTCTCATCTCCGCCGCCTCGTGCAAAAATTCCTCGCGCGTCATGGGAACGAACCCCCAGTTTCGCTCCCAGGCGGCGTTGTACACTTTCCACACCAGTTCGACGTCTTCCTGGAAGGCCTTCATGCGGATGGGACGAACCTTCACCCGGTTCATCTCCAATGCCTTGTTTGCTACCCGCTCCGCCTTCTCCAGGGTCACGTCGGAAACCCTCCTGGCATAGGCCAACAGGTCCTTAGCCTTGCGAAGCCCCAGCCGCTCCATCAGCGCCGGATAATACCGGGGATTGTGTGTCATCATCACGTACGGGGAGGAATCGAAGCCCTCCACCAGCATCCCGCACTCGTAGTTGGTGGAGGGATTGAACGGACCGCGAATCACCTTGGCGCCGCGCTCCACCAGCCACGCACGCGCCGCCTGCATCAGTCCGCTTGCCACCTCGAAATCATCGACGGACTCGAAGAAACCGAACGCGCCGCCCTCTTCGCGCTGGAATTCGTTGTAGTTGTGATCCACGATCGCCGCGACCCTTCCCACGGTGCGGCCCTCCTTGCGGGCCACGAAACACTGCATCTCGGCGTGCGCGTAGAAGGGGTGTTTTCGCTGATTCAACAATTCCTTCTGCGCGATTCGGAGGGGTGGCACCCAATATCGATCGTCGCGATGCAACCAATAGGGGAGATCCACAAATTGTCTCAGCGTCTTCGCATCGTCCACTCGAACAACGTCAACTCCTCCCAATCCGGCTGCCCCTTTTCTCCCAGAATTGATACAGGTACGGCGACGTGATGATCAGCGCCACGGCCAGGACCAGCCCGGCGAAAACGTCGATGGTGTAATGATATCGAAGATAAACTGTAGCAAAAATGATGCACGCCGTGTAGGCCAAATACGCCCCGAACAAGCGCTTGGAGATTTTCCGGCTTCCCCAGCAGGCCAGCACCGTCAGCTCCGTGTGCCCGCTCGGGAAGCAATCGTAGTGCGCCGATTCGAGCCGGTCCAGTGTGCCTTGTAGCCAGTGGAAGAGCCACAGCCCCTCCAGCCGGGTGTGCTGCAGGGAGGCCAGCAGAAAACGCGGCCCGCGCGCCGGCACCAGCAGGTAGCCCGCGTACGAGACCAGGAACCCCAGCGCGATCAGGAAGGCATAATAGCGGAATTCCGGATAGCGCCGCTGCCGCCAGACCAGGTACGCGATCAGCAGTACCACGGGCACGAATAGCGAATACACTACCTGGAGAAATTCCGTGAGCGCCGGCGTTTGCAGGCGCTCCAGCCACACCGTGGGGTGCGCGCCCCAGATCCGGTAATCCACCAACGCTAGTTCCCGGTCCAGGTCCGCGCCCCGGATGGGCGGAATCAGAATGGCCATCTCCTTGTAGCACGCCGCCACGTACGGCAGCGGGTACCAGTGCCGGAAGACCCAGCTCGCCCGCCCGGGCCGCCGTACCGCGGCGATCATCAGCAGGATCCCCGCCCCATGCAGCGCCAGAAGTCCTCCCGCCCCCGGAATGCGCGGGAAGTAGACCCCGATCAGTAGCCCCGTGAGGATCAGGTAGCCGGCAATTAGCCGGTCCACCGGCCACCACGCCGCCCGGAGTCCCGGCTCCTGCCAGGGCGCTTGCGCCGGCTCCAGAGAGCTTACTTCAGCCAACCTGCCTCCCTGTACCACGCCAGTGTCTCCGCCATCCCCGCCCGCAAGTCATGCTTCGTCTCGAAACCCAGCTCCCGCCGCGCCCTCCCGGAGTCGCAGATCCAATACCGGCAGCAGGCCTCGGCTACCTTTTCCCGCGAGAGAATCACCGGCCGGCCGGTGAGCCGCGACCACCACTCGCCCACCAGGCCCACCCCGCTGGCCGCCGCGCGGGGCACCGCCAGCATGCGGATCTGCTTCCCTGCCAGGCTGGCGGCCGTGGACCCGAATTCGCTCCACGAAACCGCCTCCGGCTGTGCCAGAAAATACGTTCTTCCGGCTTCGCCTTCCGCCGCCGCCAGCAGACCCTCCACCAGGTCCTTCACATACACAATACTGAAGAAACGCTCTTCCCGCCCGATGCGCAACATCCATCCCCGCACGGCCGTGCGAAAGATATGAAAAACATCGGTGTCGCGGGGCCCATATACCACCGGCGGCCGCACCGTGACCGCCTGCTTCCCCAGAGGCGAATTGCGCAAAATCTGTTCGGAGGCGAGCTTCGACCGGCCATAATGACTCACCGGATGGGGTTCGGCCTCCTCGGTGACCGGCGTGCCGTCCGCGCTCGGCCCCGCCGCCGCCTGGCTGCTCACGTGCACAAAACGCCGCACGTCGCCGCAAAAGGAGAGCAGGGTCCCGGTCGCCCGGGCGTTGCCCGCGTAATAGGCTTCCGCGGAAAGTGCCTTGGTGACCCCTGCCAGGTGCACCACCGTGTCCACCCCGCGCAGGGCCTCTGCGAGGCCCGCGCCCGTGGCCAGGTCGCCGTAAACTACCTCCACTCCGGATCGAGGCAGGTAGCGCGGCGAACTGCTGCGCCGCAGCAGGCAGCGCACCGGCCGCCCGAGCGACACCAGGCGCTCCACCAGGTGGCTCCCGATGAAACCGGTCCCCCCGGTCACCAGAACCATGCGCCTATCCTCGCGGAACCGAGCCGCGACCGTCAGGGAGCGGTGTTTTGGGACCTTTCACGCCATCCCGCCTCACGGCGTGCTGCGGAATACCACGTCGGCGAAGTAGCTCTCCGCGGAAGTCCCCGTATGTTGTGAGTTGATTTGCAGCCGGATGCCCTTCACCTGCGGTGCCGGCCGCCCGAAAGCCCGCTCGAAGTCCGCCGCCAGGTTGTGGCTCTCCGCCACCCAGCGGTTGGCTTCCGCCCAGCCCGACCGGCACACGATCGCGTAAATGCGCACCAGCGGAATTGAGCTCGCGCTCTGCATGGTCCCCTGGGGCGCGTCGCTGTCCCAGATGTAGGTCAGTACCCGCCGGTCGGCGAACGCCACCAGCACCTGTGCCGCTTGGTCGTCGGTCGAGGCGCGCCGGAAATCTCCGCCATCCGGCAGTTTGGTGACCTTCCACCGCCACGTCAGATAGGGCATCTGGCGCGGATCCACCTCCAGACCCCGCTCCAGCGCGTAGGAGGAGCGGTGGCTCTTCAAGTGCAAGAAAGTGCCCGCCGAGTCGCTGTCCTCAGAAATCTCGGGTGTGCCCCGGTTGACCTTCACTTGCCAGCCCTGCGGCAAGCTTCCGGAACCCCACGACCGGGTGTCCAGCACGATCAGCGAAAGCTGCGCTGTGAGCGCGAGCGAGGCACACACCAGCCCCGCGCACAGGAAAAGGAACCGACGCAAAGACCCTCCATTTCCTAATATCGCATTGTCCCGCATGCTTTTGCTATAAGAAGGGAGTCGCCATGCATCGCCGCACGTTCCTGACCACCGTCGCCTCCGCCGGTCTGGCCACGCCGCCCGCCGCTGCCGGCCCCAATGCCCTCCTGGAGCTCCGCTATATATGGATGCGCACCGGCTCGCAAGTGACGCGCACCACCGAATTCCTGGAAAAATACCTGGAACCCGCCGCCCGCCGCCAGGGCCTCGGACCATTAGGTTTTTTTAATGCAGTCATCGCCGCCGAGAGCCCTTTCGTCCTGACCCTCACCAGCTACCCCTCCTTCGAAGCCTTCGGACAAGCCCGCGACCGCATGCACGCCGACCCGGAGTTCCGCAAAGGGTTCGAGGAGTACAATTCCATGTCCGAACTCAGCTACATCCGCATGGAAAACTCCCTGCTCCGCGCCTTCGACGGAATGCCGCGCGTGGCTGTGCCGCCTGCCCGCGCCGGCCGCTCGCCAAGGGTCTTCGAACTGCGCACTTACGAATCGAATAACGGCCAGGCCGCCCGCACCAAAATCGGCATGTTCAACCAGGCCGAGATCGGCATTTTCCAGCGCCTGGGCATGCTGCCGGTCTTCTTCGGCGAAACCCTGGTGGGCCGCAACCTGCCCAATCTCACCTACATGCTGGCCTTTGACGACCTCGCCGCCCGCGAGCGCCTGTGGCGCGCCTTCGGCAGCGACCCCGGATGGCAGAAACTCCGCGCCCGGCCGGAATTCTCCGACGCCCTGATCGTCTCCAATATCAGCAACGCCATCCTCCGCCCCCTGCCCTTCTCGCAGATCCGGTGACACCGCGAAAGGAAATTTATTACGCCGATTTTTCAGTAATTTGACCGCAAAATAGACGCGCGGACGCGCAGCCGGCAAAGTACCCTGAAATCGAAAGAACTGCCCGTCGCCGAGGCAGCCACGAAAAACGCAGTAGTTGGTGGGCCCACCCGAGTTTCAACGTTACAGGCGGCAACTGCGCTCCCCGTCCGCAAAGACGGGGGGCAGGGATCGATCCCGCAAGCAGCACAGCAAGACAGGACTGGATAGGACAGGCAAAATCGCCTGTCCTTACCGTTTTCCGGACCCCCTCGCTGAGCCGGCGTGTCTCTCGACCCTCACGCCATCACCATTTTTTTCTCCCGCATTGCCTGGTTCGCCAGGTGCGACACCGTCGCCGCCTCCACCCCCGCCCGTATGCTCGCGTTCGGCGTCTTGCGGCTGCGCACGCAGTCCAGCCAGTTCTGCAGGTTGGTGCGCGTGCCGTCTCCCGTGCTGCGCACCACCATGTCCGGCTCCGGCATGTTGGTCCCCTCCGCCGGAATCTTGCCTTCGCGGTACACCCAGAATCCGTCCCGGGTGAGTTTCATCATCCCGTCGCTGCCGCGGAAGATGATGCCTCCGCCCTCCAACGACCCGTTCATCGTGCCGTAGTACACCGCCGTGTAGTTATTCGGGAATTGGATGCAGCAGTTCACCGTGTCCGGGCACTCCAGCTCGTGCAGCGCGTGCGTAGCCCCGCAGGCGTTCACCGAGGCCAGCGCCGGGCTCTGCATGTACCACATGATCACGTCGATCCAGTGGGTCATCAGGTCCGTGAAAATCCCGCCGCCGAAATCCCAGAAAAACCGCCAACGCCGGTATTTTGTCTCGTTGAAGGGCTGGTCCGGGGCCGAGCCCAGCCAGGTCTTCCAGTCCAGCTTCGCCGGGTCGATGTGCTCGGCGGGTGTGGCCGGCCGCCGGCGGTTCAGATAATTCTGATACCAGTAGCATTGCGCCAGCGTGATCTGGCCCAGCCGCCCGCTTTCGAGTACCTGCCGGGCCAGCAGGTAATGGTCCCAGCTCCGCTGCTGCGTGCCGGTCGCCACCACGCGCCCGGATTTCTCCACCCCCGCCACCAGCTTCGGACCTTCGGCCACCGTGTGCGTCACGGGCTTCTCGCAATACACGTCCTTGCCGGCGGCCACCGCAGCCAGCGTGAGCGGCGTATGCCAGTGGTCCGGAGCGCCCACCACCACGGCGTCGATTTCCCGGTCGTCCAGCACCGCGCGGTAATCCGCCACCGGCCGCGCGGGCGGCCCCATCTTCTCCGCGGCGGCCAGCCGCCGCGGCTCATACACGTCGCACGTCGCGACGATCTCGTTCCCGGGCAGGCCCTTCAGCAGCGACGCCAGGTACATGCAGCGTCCACCCGTGCCGATCAGCCCGATGCGAATCCGGTCATTGGCCCCCAGGACGCGCCCGCTCGCGAGCAACGTTCCCGTGGCCGTAGCGGTCACGAAGTCTCTGCGGTTCATCGGCCAATAGCGTATCACGAGCGGCCGGAAATGCCACAATGGGAGTGTATTCTCACATGGGAATCTGGATGGCGGTAGCTCTGTTTGCGTCGGCCCATGCCGGCGCCGTGGTGGTCCGCCCGGTAGCCAATATGTATTCGCGGCCCACCCGGGATGCCGACGTCGTCTCGCAGGCCATCTATGGCGCCGGCGTGGACCGGCTCGAAGAAGAAAGCGGCTGGACCAAAATCCGCACCGCGGATCAGTACACCGGCTGGATGCCGGTCGAGGATCTGCGCCCCCTCCGCTCCGGAGAGCGCCCCTACGCCGCCTCCGGAAAAGTAGCCCAGGTCGATAGCCTCTTCGCGCACCTCTACCGCGAGCCCGACGTCACGCGCCACGAACCCCTGCTCACCGTACCTTTCGAGACCCGCCTGGAAGTGGTCGCCGAGCCCTCCGATCAGCCGCGCTGGCTCCAGGTGCGCCTGCCCGACGACCGCCCCGCCTGGGTGCAGCGCGGCGACGTCCTCACCGACCCGCGCCCGCTTTCGCTCGAGGAGATGCTGGCTCTCAGCAAGCGTTTCCTGGGCTTGCCCTACACCTGGGGCGGCGCTTCCAGCTTCGGCTTCGATTGCTCCGGCTTCACGCAGATGCTCTACCGCCGCCACGGTGTGCTCCTGCCCCGCGACGCCGGCCCGCAAGCCGCCTGGGAGGGCGTCCAGCCCGTGGACCGCGGCCACCTGCGTCCGGGCGACCTGCTCTTTTTCGGCTCCTCGGCCGCGCACATCACGCACACCGGCCTGTACCTCGGCGGCGGCCAGTTCATCAACGCCACCACGCATATTCGCCCCATCGTGCAGATCTGCGACCTCCAGGATCCCCACTGGACGCGCCTGCTGGTGGCTTGCCGGAGGGTGAAATGAACCGCCGCACGTTTCTCGGTGCGCCCGCCGCCGTCTCCTTTCTGGCCGCCCACGCGGGCGCGGCTGCCGCTACCGTCGAAACCCAGGTCATCCGTCTCAAGCTGCGGCACACTTGGACCACGGTGATGTCCTCGAGCGATTACCGCGACAACCTCTATCTGCAATTCCGCGCCGGCGGCGTCACGGGCCGCGGTGAAGGCGCGCCCATCGTGCGCTATCACGAAGACGCCGTCTCCGCCCGCCGCACCGTCGAGTCAGTTCACTCCCTCCTCACCTCCGCCGACCCCTGGCAGTTCTCGAAAATCATGGCGGAGCTTTTCCGCAAAATCGAAGGGCAATACGCCGCCAAGGCGGCCATCGATATCGCCCTGATGGACTGGGTCGGCCAGAAGCTGGGTATCCCGCTCTACCGCCACTTCGGCCTGGACCCGAAGGACGCGCCGGTGACGACGTTCTCCATCGGTATCGATACGCCCGAGATCACCCGCCAGAAGACCCGCGAGGCTGCCGCCTACCCGGTCCTCAAGATCAAGGTCGGCCTGGCGACCGATGAGCCCACCATCGAAGCTGTGCGCTCGGTCACCAACAAGCCCTTGCGCGTGGACGCCAACGAGGGCTGGAAAGACAAGGAAGAAGCCGTCCGCAAGATCAACTGGCTGGAAAAGCAGGGCGTGGAGTTTGTCGAACAGCCCATGCCCGCGCACATGATCGAAGAGACCCGCTGGGTGCGCAGCCGCGTGCACCTCCCCCTGATCGCGGACGAAGCCTGCCGGCACGCCGCCGATATCCCCAAGCTGGCGGGCGCCTTCGATGGCATCAACGTCAAGCTGGACAAAGCCGGCGGCCTGCTGGAAGCCTGGCGCATGATCCAGATCGCCAAGTCCCTGGGCATGCGCACCATGCTCGGCTGCATGATCTCCAGCTCCGTCTCGGTGACCGCCGCCGCCCACCTCTCGCCGCTGGTGGATTACGCCGACCTGGACGGCAATCTCCTGATCGCCAACGACCCCTATCGCGGCGTGCAGGTGCAAAACGGAAAACTCATTCTGCCGGACCGCCCCGGCCTGGGCCTGCTGCCGGCCGGCTGACCGCTAACTCTTCAGCCGCAGAAAAAACCACACCATTCCCACCACCAGCAGCAGCGATGCGGAGACCTGCACCGGGCGCAGGGCCCTGGCGATCCTGCCGATGCGCGAGAGCAGCAGGGCCAGCACGGCCAACGCCAGTAACTCGCCGGTGAAGGCGCCCGCCAGAACATAGGTAGGGCGGTATTCCGCCGTTTGCAGGAATAGCAGCAGGTAGAGCCCGTGGAAGCCGCCCAGCACGCCCACGATCAGCCAGCGCCAGCCCGCTTCCGGCAGGAGCAGGATCTCCACCGCCAGGTAGGCGATGGTCAGAGCCGCGGCGGCCTCCACGAACCGGGCCGCCGGCTGCCACCCGGTGTGCGGCACCAGCCACACGGCTACCAGTTGCCCCGCCAGGAACATGCCGGCCAGCGCCAGCAGTTCCCGCCGGCTGCGCGAGGCCAGCACCAGGCTGGCCAGGAACAGGATCTGCACCAGGCCGCCCAGCGCGCGCCCGAAGCCCGCCCCAATCTCGGTCACGGCCACTTCCGCCGGGGTCGGCGGGCTGAACCGCAGCGTGGCCTTGCTGAACGAAAAATCGAACAGCCCCTGGTCGCGCTTGCCGCCGTTTTCCGCGCGCAGCAGGTGGACGTGGTTGGGCACTGTCACCGCGTAGTAGGTGCACTCCACCTCCAGCCGGTCCACCGGCGCCGGAAACTCGTAATCGGCTGTGCAGAAGTAGGTCGCCGTGGCGTCGTCGGCGCGGCAGGATTTGGCCACCAGGCGCGCCGCCTGGCCGCCGCTCGAGAACTTGATGTGGTCCAGCAGCGACTCGCCGGCGTCCTTCAGGTGCGAAATCTCGTACAGCGGCATGCGCAGCTCGTAGTGTCCCCGCTGGCCCGTGATGCGGATATCGCCCGAGCTCATGCTCATCATGTGCGCATACAGCGCCGGAGCAAGACAAAGGATCCCAACCAGACGTTTCATGGCGTGGCCAACGGCGCCCGGGCTGCCCTCCGAACCTTCCGCATCCACTGGTATAGCACCCTCAGCAGCGCCAGCACCGGCACCGACAGAAATGCGCCGGCGATGCCCGCCACCTCCGCGCCCGCGAACACGCCGAACAGCACCGCCAGGGGATGCAGCTCCACCCCCGAGCTTAACAGGTAGGGCGAAAGCACGTAATCCTGGAACAGCCGGTAGAGCACCAGGAACACCAGCACCGCCACGAGCGAGCCGCCGCCAAAACCCACTACCAGCAAAATAACCGCGACGGCGGTGAGCGGGCCAATGGTCGGCACGAACTCCAGCGCGCCCGCGATGGCTCCCAGCAGCACGGCATATTGCAGGCCCAGAATCGACAGGAAGACGCTGTAGGAAACCAGCGTTGCGATCGAGAGAAGAAAGATGGCGCGCATGTACTGCGCCAGCAGCAGGTGCGCGTCGGCCAGCAACTCCTCCAGCATGGCGCGCACCCGCTCGCTTTCTACCAGCCCCACGAAGTACTCCCGGATCTCGCGGCTGTCCTTCAGAAAGAAAAAGCCCAGAATCGGTACGATGATCACGTAAACCAGATGGCCGGCGAGGCTCAGAAAACGTAAACCCACCTGCGGCAGGGCCGAGACGATCTGGTTGGAGCGTTCCGCCACCTGCTCGCGCACCTTCCGCAAGAGTTGGGCCTGCAGCGACTGGTCCTGCGGCGCGGGCGCGCTGGTGGCCTGCTCCACCCGCGCCAGCACCGCCGGCAACTGCGTCTTCAGTACCCCGGCCTGCTCCACGGCGCTGGAAACAATGGCCGTGCCCCCGGCGGCCAACACGCCGATCAGCAGCAGATAAGCCAGCGCAAGCGCCGGCTTTCGCGCACGCCCGGCGGGAAACAGGCGCGCCAGCAGATCCACCAGTGGCGAGAGCAGGTAGGCGAACAGCAGCGCCACAACGAACACGAACAGCGTCCGCCGGATCAGGTACACCAGGTACAGCAGCAGCAGAACGGCCGCCGCGGTCCAGGTAGTACGGGCTGCGCGCGCATCCAAGCCAAGCATCGGGGCTTATGCCAGTTTACCTTCTACACCGGGCGGGCCGGCCGGCTCCGGCAGTTTTTCGATGCGCACCCGGGCGATGCGGTTCCGCTCCATCTCCAGCACGGTATAACGCCGGCCGCCGTGTTCCACGGCCTCACCCGGCTTCGGGATGTCTCCCAACCGGTACAGAAGGAATCCGGCCAGAGTCTCGAAACCGCTCTCGAGGGGCAGTTCGATGCCGTACTCGGTCTCCAGGTCGCGGATACGGGTGGTGCCGTCCAGTTCCACTTCGTCGGAAGCCCCGGGCGCCGCCTCCGCCTCGGCCTTTTCGTCGTACTCGTCCTGAATGGCTCCCACGATCTGTTCCAGCACGTCCTCGACCGTGATCAGCCCCACGATGGTCCCGAATTCATCCACCACCGCCGCCATGTGTGAGGGCCCCTGTTTGAACTCGGAGAGCATCTGCGCCAGCGGCTTGGTCTCGGGAACCACGGGGATTTTTCGCATCAAACTGCGCACCCGGAAGGCGCGGCTGGGCCGGCCCGCCCGGATGGCCGCGCGGCGATCCTCCCAGACCGGCAGCAGGTCCTTGTAATGCAGCACCCCAATGATGTGCTCGGGGTTGCCCTCGTAGACCGGCAAGCGGGAATGCTGCTGCGTGATCATGGTGTGCAGCACCTGGTCGAGACTGGCGTCCACGGGCACCGAGACGATATCATTGCGCGGCACCATGATCTCCCGCACCGAGAGATTTCCCAGGTCCAGCACGCCGTGGATCATGTCTTCCTGGGCCTCCGGCAGGAACCCCATGCCGCGGCTGGAACTGACCACCAGTTTCAGTTCCTCGGCCGAATGGCCGCCGCCGCGCTGCCGCCCGTGGATCTGCATCAGGCGCGAAATCGCCCCGCTGGACTTTTCGATCACCAGCACGAAGGCCTCCGACAGGCGGTGGAAGACCAGCAGAGCCGGCGCCACCAGCACGGCCACGCGATCGGCGTTGGCGATGGCCAGGTTCTTGGGCACCACTTCGCCCATCACCACGTGCAGGTAACTGATGAGCAGGAAGGCTAGCACCAGCGCGGCGCCGTGTAGCGCCGCGGCCGTGAGCGGCGTCAGCAGGGGATGAAAGACCCGATTAAAGATGGCGAACAGCGTGTCCTCGCCGGCCCAGCCCAGGCCCAGGCTGGCGAGGGTCACGCCCACCTGCGTCACCGATAGCAGCCTCTCCGGCTGCGCCAGCAGGTTGAGCGCGGTCTGCGCGCCCGCGCGCCCCTCCTCGGCCATCTGGCGCAGGCGCGAATGACGCACCGAAAGCAAGGCCACTTCCGCGCCGGCAAAGAATCCGTTGACGGCGATCAGCAGGACCACCAGGATGAGGCGGAATCCGAAGTACGATTCACCCACGGCCGACCATGGACTTCTGTAAGCATTGTAACGGTATGCCGCACAACCACGGACGCGTGGAGCCGGTTTTTAGAGGGATTTTCGCAAAAAGCTGATAACCAACGCGAGTTTGACGCGTCTAGTCTAGTATCTCCGTTACAGCGGCGGGCGCATGTATCCCCATCCCCAAAACAGCGCCCGCCACCCCTTCCCGATTCGGGAATGTCATATAGGTTACACCCGTTTCTTCCCGGCTCCGCAACTTTTTTTCAGCGGGCTTGCGACCGGGCGACCCACTTCTTCCAGCTTGGCGGATCGGCCAGCAGCTTGATCCATAACCCTCCCACCACCGAGCGCGCCTGGAAGCCGCGCTGTTTGGCGTTCTGCGTCCAATACCAGTCGCTGAGCGGCACCCGGCTGGGCGATTCGTTGGCGAAGCGGTAGGAAGGATCCACCAGCGCCTCGAAATCCGCGCGCGAGCCCGCCAGCGTAGCCGTCCAGAGGACCCAGTCCAGCTTGGTGTATTCGGCGCGGTTGTCGAGCGGCAGTCCGTACGCGTTGAGCTTGGTCTTATAGAAAGCGATCTCGCGGCGGGCCACCTCGGGGGGGAACAGGTTCAGGCTCAGCAGGCGGTCCCACACCAGGTTGTATTTCTGGCTCCAGGTCCCGGGCTTGTCGAAGGCCAGGCGGTAGTGGTCGCCGTCGGCGGCCATCTCCACCCAGCGGCGCGCGAACTCGCGGGCGGTGGATTCGTAGGAAGCGGCCTCCGCGGCTTTTCCGTTCATGCGGCACAGCTTGCCGTACGCGCCCAGCGCCAGGATGGCTTTGAGCGACAGGTTGGCGTTATGCGCCAGGTGGCCGGCGAAATCGTCCGTGCAAAGCTGGTTTTCGGGATCGAGCCCTTTATCTTTCAGATACTCCGCCCAGCGGGTGAGCACCGGCCAGTAGCGCTCGGCGTACCGCGCGTTTCCCTCAGCCTGCGCGATGCCGGCCACCATTAGCAGCATGTTGCCGCTTTCCTCGACCGGCATCTGGTTGCGCTCGGATTTCTCGCCGCCGCCATACACCTGGCCGTTGGCCAGCGGGTAGGTGCCCAGGTCGTGCGGCGCGAAGGGGAAGCGCCAGCGGGGCAGCCCGGCATATTCCAGGAGCGGGGTAAGGGAAGCCTTCAACAGCTCCGGGTTGAGCAGCAGGAACAGCGGCGACGAGGGGTAGATCACATCCACCGTGCCGATGCAGCCGTTGCTGAAATTCTCCTTGGGGAAGAAAAACGGCGTGCCGTCCGCATCCGCAGCCAGTTTGTGCGCGGCGAAGGACTGGCGGTACGCCAGGGCGGCCAGGCGCGCATATTTTTCGCCGCCCACGCGCGCGAGGTCGGCCATCAGGTCCCGGTCGAGCGCCTGGCTCTCCCCCGAGAGCGCGGCATAGTCCCGCTCGGCATCGCGCAGCAGGTCTTCGGCGCCCGCGCCGGTGCGCCGCCAGTAAGGACGCAGCCTGCGCTCCAGGTACTCGATCGAAAACTGATCGTCGTAGGCCAGGATGGCGTGGCGGGAAACCGGCGCGCTGCCCACTTGGCCCAGGTCCATGGCCAGCGTCAGCGCCGGCATGGCGCGGCGCGCGGGACGCGGCATTTCCAGGTCGTCCGCGTCCGGCAGCGTCCCCTGCCCGGCAAACGCGGCCACGGCGTCGGCGTGCGGCGCGAGCGCCATCGGTCCCTCGGGCGCGGCCAGGTACAGATAGCCCCAGTCGATGCGCAGGTTGTCGCCGAATTTCTGCAAAACGGGTTGCTCGCGGCTGCCCATCTTCAACACGTGCAGCCCGGGCAGGCGGTAGCGCGACCAGACCACGTCCTGATCGGTGGTGTTGACCACCAGCGGCGCCGTCGCGTCAAAGTAGATCGAAACGGCGTGGCTGCGGCCGTCGATGGAGTGGGCCTCCCACGTGAGATAGGTCACCGGGCGCGCCAGCGCATCCAGCTTCGCCGGCAGCGTGGGCGTGAGAAACGTAAGGGTTACGCGGACGCCCTCCCACTCAAACGTGTAGATCGTGCGGGTGGGCAGCACCTCGACCTGTTGCTGGCCCATGGCGGCCAACTCGCGCGGCGAGTTCCCCATGATGCGGTAAGCCCGGCCGTCGATGCGCACCAGGCTGGTGAGGGGCTGTTCCGTGCCGGTCCAGTGGCGCGTGACGTCATCCGTCAGGCGGTCGGCGGCCGACCAGACGCTGAAGTAGGGATCGCAGGCCACCAGCGGCACGGCCGGCGGCCGGAAGTCCTGCGCCGCAGCCGCGAGCGGGAGCGCCCAGGCGGCGGCCAAGAGCAGCGTTCGCATAAAAGATCACTTTCGCACGATCAGCACGGCCGGCGCATCGCCGAAAGCCTTGGGCCTCTCGAGCGTGTGCACGCCGGGCGGGCTCACTGCGGCGGGCTCGCGCGCGCCGGTCCAGGTGTCGATCCACTCGCCGCGCAGCGAAGGCGGCGCGCCCGTGAGGTTCACCACGATTTTGGGCGATTCCGCGTAGAAGGCATATACCTCGCCGGCCAGCGCCAGGCACGGCCCGCCCACAGCCAGGTGATCGGCCGGCTGCATGCGCCAGTACGGCAGCGCAGAAAGTGTTTCGGCCAGCACCTGAAAACGGCGCAGCCCCGGCGGCTCGGGATCCGGCTTCACCAGGTCCCACGCGGTATTCGAGTAATAATACGCCCCGTAGCCGCCCGCCGTGTAGACGAGCCAGGCGCGCCGCAGCACTTCCTGCCAGTCCTGCTTCACGCGGTAGGTCGGCAGATCCTCGACGCCGCGCTCGTAGCCGAACTCCACGTTCACGGCCGGCCACTCGCGGAAGGCCCGGTCGAAGGCGATCATCCGCGGCCAGTCGGTGTGTTGCTGGTCCGAGCGAAAGTCGATGTTGGCGTTGAGCGCGGGGTTCCAGTCGTAGGCGTCGTTGTCGTGGGCGGTGGTCAGGTGGTGATAGGCGTCGGCGGAGCGGATGAGATCCAGCAGCTTTTTCTCCAGGGCCTTGTCCTTTTCGTAGTAGGCTTCCTTGGAGAAGTCCCAGACCACGTTCGAGTAGCCCTGGTAGCGCGCGGTCACGTAGCGGAAATAGCGCGCTTCGTCGCGGCTGCCGGGCGGCGGCCAGTGGACCAGCTTGTTGAAGACCTTGAACATGATGTGGGCCACCATGCCCTTCTCCCGCAGGTACTCCAGCATGCGGTCGTAGGCCTGAAAGAAGGCCGGGTTGAGGCGCGAGTGGTCCGGCTGGGCGTTGGTGCCCTGCCAGGGAAACAGCGCGGGCGGGCCGTAGTCCCACTGGTTCTGACGGCCGGGGCTCCAGGTGGTGTCGTAGGCGAAAACGTTCACCAGCACGTGATTGAAGCCGCGCGCGGCAATCTGGTCCACCAGCCTGTGCTGGACCTCGGGCGGCAGGGCCCACAGCCAGTCGCACTCATAGCCCATCAGAAAGTAGCGCGTGCCGTCCTCGTAGACGAAGTGGTGCGGGTGTCTCGGGTCCACGCGCAGCACCCCGTGGATGCGTGGCTGCCCATTGTGGGTGCACTGGATGTCGCTCTCCGTGCGGCCATCCAGCGCCTTGACGGGCGAAAGCGTGCGCAAAGTCCAGCGGCCCCGGCGCGTAGGCGAAAAGCGGATCTTCCACACGCCGCTGCCGTCGTAGAAACCCGGCACGAGAAGATTGACGCCCCCCGGCCCGCTGAATTCGCCAGTCAACTCCACGTCGAAGGGGTTCCCGGAGACCGGGGCGCGAAAGGCGAAGTCGTGCGAATTATACTGCTCGATGGAGACGCAGAACGCGTTGGCAGCCGCAAGCAGAATGCAGACGAGGGGTTTCATGACGCGCGCAAAATGGCCTCTACCAGCCCCTCCATGGTATACACGGCGGCTTCGGCAGCGATCGCGACGCCCAGCTTGCGGGCGGTGGCGGAGGTGACCGGGCCGATGGAGGCCACCCGCGTGCCGGCCAGTGCCCCGGCTCCGGCCAGGGAGACGAAGTTCTGCACGGTGGAAGAACTGGTGAAGGTGATCCAGTCCGGTTTGTGCGCGGCGCCGAAGATGCGCGCGGCTTCGGCGGCTGCTTCGGCGGGTACCACGGTGCGGTAGGCTTCCACCACGTCCACCCGAGCGCCGCGGTGGGCCAGTTCGGCGGGCACCAGGTCGCGGGCCACGGCCGCGCGGGGCAGCAGGATGCGCTTGCCGGCCAGGTCGTGCCCGGCAAAGGCAGCCAGCAGTCCTTCGGCAACGTACTCCTTGCCCATCAGGTCCACCTTCAGGTGCAGGCTTTCCACCGCCGCGCGCGTGGCCGGGCCGATGGCGCAGATGCGCGCGCGCAGTGCGCGCAGATCCGCCGCCGATCGGTCCAGGCGCTCGAGGAAAAATCGCACGCCGTTGGCGCTGGTGAAGATCAGCCAGTCGTAGGAGGCCAGTTCGGCGATGGCGCGGTCCAGCGGACCGTAGTCCGCCGCGGGACCAATCTCGATGGTGGGCAGTTCGAGGACCTCCGCGCCCAGCGCGTGCAGGCTGGCGCCGAGCGTTTCGGCCTGTCCGCGGGCGCGCGTGACCACGATCTTCCGGCCGAACAGCGGCAGATGTTCGTACCAGTTGAGCTTCTCCCGCAGGCGCACAACCTCGCCCACGATGATGGTGGCGGGCGGCTTCATGCCCTGCCGGCGGATGAGCCCGGGCAGGGTGGCCAGCGTGCCGGCCAGGGTCTCCTGGTCCGGACGGGTGCCCCAGCGCACGGCCATGGCGGGAGTTTCAGGCGCGCGGCCCCGGGCCGTCAATTCCGCGGCGATCTGTTCGAAGTGCGTCAGGCCCATAAAAATCACCAGCGTCTCGGCGGCGCCGGCCTTGGCCCAGTCGATGGCTTCGACGGCATGGCCGGTGACGAAGGTGACCACGGAGGTGTGGTCGCGGTGGGTGAGCGGCACGCCGGTGTAAGCGGCGATGCCCAGCGGCGCGGTCACCCCCGGCACGATCTCGAAGGGGATGCCGGCTTCGGCCAGCGCCTCGGCCTCTTCGCCGCCGCGGCCGAAGATGAACGGGTCGCCGCCCTTGAGACGCACCACGGCCAGCCCGCGGCGGGCGCGCTCGATGAGCATCCCGCAGATCTCCTCCTGGGTAAACGCGTGCTCGGATTTTTTCTTGCCGACGTAGAGCCGCTCGGCCTCGGGCGGAGCCAGCGCCAGCAGCGCCTCGGGAGCCAGGTGGTCGAACAGCACGCACTGCGCCTCCTGAAGCACGCGGCGGCCCTTGAGGGTGATGAGTTCGGGATCGCCGGGGCCCGCGCCCACGAGGTAGACCTTGCCTGCGCTCATGAATAGACGGCTTCGAGGATCGGGCGGGCGCCGCTTTCAAGCAGTCGCGCGCCCAGTTGGCTTCCCAGCGATTCGGCATCCTCGGGGCTGCCGTCGCAGACGGCGCGCACCATTTGGCCGCCGTCGGGCGAGACCACGACCGCGAACAGGCGCAGGCGGCCCCTGGCGACGGTGGCGCGGGCCCCGATGGGCACCTGGCAACCGCCGCCCAGGCTCGCCAGCACGGCGCGCTCGGCGGTGACTTCGGCGCGCGTAGAGGCGTGGTCCAGCCGGCGGCAGGCCTCGAGGGCCGCGCCCTCGGCGCGCGTCTCGATGGCCAGGGCGCCCTGGCCCACGGCCGGGCACATGGTCTCCGGCGGAAGAATTTCGGCGATGCGATCCTCCAGCCCCAGGCGCTTGAGCCCGGCAGCGGCCAGCACGATGGCCCGATATTGTCCTTGCTCCTGCTTGCGCAGGCGCGTATCCAGGTTGCCGCGCACGGATTCGATTTCCAGGTCCGGCCGGAGCTTGCGGAGCTGCGCGGCGCGGCGCAGCGAACTGGTGCCCACCCGCGCGCCGGCGGGCAGATCGGCCAGGCGCGCGCCTACCAGGGCGTCGCGCGGATCCTCGCGCTCGGGCACCGCGGCCAGCGCCAGGCCGGGCGGCAGCTCGGTGGGCAGGTCCTTGAGGCTGTGCACGGCCAGGTCGGCGCGGCCCTCCAGCAGCGCCTCCTCGATTTCCTTGGTGAACAGACCCTTGCCGCCCACCTTGGCCAGCGGCACGTCGGTGATCTTGTCGCCGGTGGTGCGGATGATGTCGATGCGGGTCTCCACGCCCAACGTGGAGAGCCGCTGCTGGACCCAGCGCGCCTGCCAAAGTGCCAACTGGGAGCCACGGGATGCGATGACGAGCATGATTCAGTCTTGCAGGTGGAACGCCTTGCGGATGGCGGCGATCACGTGGGCCCCGTCGGGCTTGCCGGCTTGCAGGCGCAGCTCGGAGATGGGGCCGTGCGCGATTTTGTTGATGATGCCGCGCGTGAGCACTTCCCAGGCCTCCTCCTGCTGCGCGGTCAAGGGGCCGTACTTGCGGCGCACCTTTTCGATCTCCGCCACGCGGATCTGCTCGAGCTGTTCCTGGAGGCCGACGATGGTGGGGGTCACCTCCTGCACCTTCAGCCGGGCCATCATGCGGTCCACTTCCTGGGCCACGATCTGCTCGGCGTGCTCGGCCTCCTTCATGCGCTCGCGCAAGTTGGCGTTCACCACTCCCTGGAGGTCGTCGATGTCGTAGAGGAAGACGTTATCGATCTCGTTGACCGCCGGCTCGATATTGCGCGGCACGGCGATATCGATCAGGAACATGGGCCTGTTGCGGCGCACGGAGATGACGCGCTGCATTTCGTCCTTGTGCAGGATGTAGTGCGGGGCGCCGCTCGAGGCGATCAGGATATCCACTTCCGGGAGCATGCTGAGGAAGCGGCCGTACTCCACGGGAGTGCCCTGGAAGAGGCGGGCCATTTCGACGGCGCGCTCGTGCGTGCGATTGGTGACGAAGACGTGCGTGGCCCCGGAGCGGCGCAGGTGCCGGGCAGCCAGCTCGGACATCTTGCCGGCGCCCGCGATCATCACCGTCCGGTTGTTCAGCGAGCCGAAGATTTTGCGCGCGAGCTCGACGGCGGCGTAGCTGACCGAGACGGCCATCTGGCCGATGCCCGTCTCCGAGCGCACGCGCTTGGCCACGCTGAAAGCCCGGTTGAGCAGGCCTTCCAGCCAGCCGCACAGCGCGCCGCCGGCCTTGGCGGCGGCGAAGGCGGCCTTGAGCTGTCCCAAAATTTGCGGCTCGCCCACCACCATGGAATCCAGGCTGGCGGCCACGCGGAACAGGTGATGGATGGCGTCGCGGCCCTCGTGGCGGTAGAGGTAGGGCCCGGCGTCCGCGGGATCGATGCGGTGGAAGTCGGCCAGGAAGGCGTCGGTGACGGCCTGGGGGTCGCAGTGGTCGTCGGAGGTAACCGTGATCTCCACGCGGTTGCACGTGGAGAGGATCAAGGCTTCGCTGATGCCCTCGCGGGATTTCAGGTCGTCCAGGGCGGAGGCCAGCAGCGTTTCGGAGAACGCCATGCGCTCCCGCACCTCCACCGGTGCGGTCTTGTGGCTGACCCCTGTGAGCAGCAGTTTCATTGCTTCATCAACAGCGTCCCCAGACGGGCGTGGGCGGCCCAGGTGAGGGCCGAGAAGCCCACCACCGTGACCACCATAATGGCGGCTTTGCGGCCCCGCCATCCGGCGGTGATGCGCAGGAACACCATGGCCATGTAGATGCCCCAGGTAAAGAAGGAGATAGCGATTTTGGGCTGGCTGATCCAGCGGGTTTTCAGCTCCACGAAGGCCCAGGTGCTGCCGGCGATGACGGCCAGGGTGATGAGCACGAACCCCAGCGCCATGGAGCGGGAGATCAGCTCATCCAGCGTGCCCAGGGGCGGCAGGCGGTAGTAGAACTGGCGCGGCTTCTTGGTCTTGAGCTCGCGCTCCTGGAAGAGGTAGAGCAGCGAGGCCACGGCCGTCAGCAGCAGGGCGGCGTAGCCCAGCAGCACGAGCACGATGTGCACCGTGAGCCAGGCGTCCCGCACCGCCGGGCTGCTCCAGGCGCTCACCGGGTTGCCCAGCGTGGCCACCAGCACCATGACGAAGACCAGCGGAAAGATGAACACGCTGAGGCTTTCGATTTTGTAGCGCCAGTGCACGAACAGGAACAGCACGGTCACCAGGAAGGCGCACATGGAGAGGGTCTCGTAGAAATTGGTGATGGGGCAGTGGTTCATGAGCAGCCCCTCTTCCACGATGGAGACGAAGTGCAGGACCGCCGCGATGGAGAAGGCCGCCAGCGCGGGCCGGAAGAGGTGCTCGCGCTTGCGGACCAAGGTCAGGATGGCGTGCAACAGGCCGAGCGAGTATAACGCCGCAGCCACGCGCAGCCAGATAACGCTCATCTCGGCCATAGCAGAGGCTAAAATCCCAGTATATCGCGGGGCCGCCCGAGATCAGAACTGCGTGAGGCTCAACAGGTTGCCGTCGGGATCCTGGAACCAGGCCACCTGGGCCCCGCCGTGCGCGGTCCAGATGCCGCGCTGGTCCTGCCCGGGGAGGCCATAGTGCTCGAAGCGCACGCCGGCGCCCGACAGGGCGGCGACGGCAGCAGCGATATCCGGCACCTGCCACCCCAACACCGTATACGGAGCGGCGGCCACCTGCTTCACGGGCGTGACCCGCAGCATGATGCCCTGAACATCGAACACCAGGGCGAAAGGATCTTCGCTCACCAGCGTGAGGCCGAGCGTATCGCGATAGAACGCGCGGGCGCGCGCCGTGTCGCCCGTAGCGGCGAAGGCCACGATCCGGGCGGAAGCCAGGGGCGAGGGGGTGGTGGACATATGGGGGTTGATTGTACCGCAGTAAGTTGGAGCATCATTGTCGCGGGGCAGTGCGGAGACCCCCAGTTCCCGGCGATCAGCGAGGGCGGCGCGTGTGCCGCACATCCGTGCCCAGTACGCTTTCAGGCAACTTGAAAGCGTTCGCCAACTCCCGAATGTCACGGGACCGCAGGTTCGCCGTGTTTCAATAAGAAAGATGATGCTCAGCCGCCGAAGCTTTGCCTGCATTGCCGCACTCGCCCCGCCTCGTCTTCTCCGCGCTGCACCGAACCGCTTCAGAGGCTTGCCTGCGGCTTTTGGGCAGCTTGAAAAGACCAACGGCGGCCGCCTCGGAGTGGCTGTGCTAGACCCTGGCACCGGCGAGCGCTCAGGATATCGCGCGGATGAGCGGTTCCCGATGTGCAGCACGTTCAAGTTCCTGCTCGTCTCCGCCGTGTTGCAGCGCATCGATCGGCATCAGGAAGCCCTTGACACCGCCGTTCCAATTCCTCCGAAGCCGCTTCTGTCCAACTCCCCGCTAACCGAACCGCACGCCGGCGCCACAATGAGTGTGGCGGCTCTTTGCCAGGCCGCTCTGACCCGAAGCGATAACACAGCAGCCAATCTCCTGCTGGGACGGATCGGCGGGCCGGCGAGCATCACGAACTTCTCACGCTCAATCGGCGATGGCGTAACGCGTCTCGACCGGATGGAGCTGTCGCTAAATGAATGCCGCGCTGGCGATCCACGTGACACCACCTCCCCTGGCGCGATGGTCAATGACCTGAAATCCATGCTGCTCGGAGACGTGCTCTCGCCGGCCTCCCGCGACCAACTGACGCTGTGGATGGAAGCAAACCTCACCGGTCTCGACCGCTTGCGAGCAAACGTGCCGGAGAACTGGCGGGCTGCTGATAAAACTGGCTCGAACGGCAACCACACGACCAACGATATCGCTGTGCTTTGGCCTCCCGGCAAGTCTCCCATCATCGTCGCGGCCTACATTACTCAATGCGCCGGTCCTGAGAGCAAGCGCGCGGGAATGCTTGCGGAGATCGGGAGAGCGGTGAGGGAAGCCCTCGCTTAACGGCTTTCGACCGCCGCGGCGCGCGGTACACTATGGCGAATCCATGATTCTGAAACAGTACTACCTGGGCTGCCTCGCTCATGCTTCGTACCTGCTCGGAGACGAGGCCGGCGCAACCGCCATCGTGGTCGATCCCCAGCGTGACATCCAGCAGTACGTGGCGGACGCCGAAACGCTTGGCCTCCAGATCCGCCACGTCTTCCTGACCCACTTCCATGCCGATTTTCTGGCCGGCCACCTGGAACTGCGCGACCGCTGCGGGACCACCATCCATCTCGGCTCCCGCGCCCAGGCGGAATACGCCTTCGTGCCGATGAAGGACGGCGATACGCTGGAGTTTCCCGGGCTGCGCCTGCAAGTGCTCGAAACCCCCGGCCACACCATCGAGTCCATCTCGATCCTGGTCTTCGACCTCCGCAAGGACCCCACCAGGCCCTACGCCGTCCTGACCGGCGACACGCTATTTATCGGCGATGTGGGCCGTCCCGACCTGCGCGCATCACTGGGTTGGAGCGCTAGCCCGGCTTTCGCAGTTCAAGGCCGTTTTCGGCTCTAGCGCCAGAAAATTCCTTTTGCTTTCAACGTCGCCTCCGCCAAAATTGGCCGAAACAGGCCAGGTGAAGACCTTGCCTCTTTTCTGAGCAAT